>TARA_R110002051_G_scaffold281627_2_pt1 | contig 34138 bp, 31 predicted proteins | sample TARA_R110002051 | Tara Oceans TARA_R110002051 (sample SAMEA4397023) | marine metagenome | biome: Polar Biome; feature: [MES] marine water layer (ENVO:01000295) within the mesopelagic zone...; material: water (ENVO:00002006), including particulate matter (ENVO:01000060) such... | reverse complement strand
GCGCCCATGTTTTCGAACTTGTCTTCGAGTTCGATTTCCTTGGCGACCGATACACCGTCCTTCGTGATGCGCGGTGCGCCGAAGGACTTGTCGATGATGACGTTACGACCCTTGGGGCCGAGCGTGACCTTCACTGCATCAGCGAGGATGTCGACGCCGCGCAGCATCTTTTCGCGCGCAGTGCGGCCGAACTTGATTTCTTTAGCTGCCATTTTAGGAGCTCCTGAATAGGGGTGTCAGCGGATGGATATGGACAAGACGGCTGTTCAGCCGATGATGCCCATGATGTCGGCTTCCTTCATGATGAGAAGGTCTTCGCCGTCGAGCTTGACTTCCGTGCCGGACCACTTGCCGAACAGAACGCGGTCGCCTGCCTTGACGTCGAGAGCAACGATGTTGCCCTTGTCGTCACGGACGCCGGTGCCGACAGCGACGATTTCGCCTTCCTGCGGCTTTTCCTTGGCGGTGTCCGGAATGATGATGCCACCCTTGGTCTTGGCTTCAGACTCAACGCGACGAACGACGACGCGGTCGTGAAGCGGACGAAAATTGGTGCTTGCCATTGTCTAATCCCTCGATCAAATGACATGGACGGATCTAAGGACCCGTGTAGGGTGTTAGCACTCTCGATAAGTGAGTGCCAACGGCGCTGAGATATGCTCGACCCGAGGCGGAGTCAAGAACGGTCTTCCGGAATCCCATCGATCGGCGAGATGGCCGTGGGGCGGCGGCACCCTGCAGGCAGGGAATTTCCTTGCCATCGCGGATAAGCTTTGCCATGTCAGCGCCTGTCCCAGATATGAGTTCGGAAGCACGCATGGCCAAGCGCATCAGCAATCTCAGCGAAATCACCGGCAGCTACGATGTCGTCCTCTCCGATGTCTGGGGCGTGCTCCACAACGGCATCGATGCCTTTTCCGGTGCCTGCACGGCGCTTGCGGATGCCCGCAAGGCCGGCGTGACGGTGGTGCTGATCACCAATTCCCCACGTCCTTCCCCGGGCGTCATCGACCAGCTTCGCATTCTCGGCGTGCCCGACGAGGCCTATGACCGCATCGTCACCTCCGGCGATGTCACGCGGCACCTGATTGCCGAAGGCCCCAAGAAGATATTCCTGCTCGGCCCCGAGCGCGACATGCCGCTCTTCGACGGTCTCGACGTCCAGGTTGTCGGGAAGGACGAGGCGGATGCCATCGTCTGCACCGGCTTCTTCGATGACGAGAAGGAAGTGCCGGAAGATTATCACGACATGCTGTCGGCTTTCCAGGCGCGCGGCGTGCCCTTCATCTGCGCCAATCCCGACCTCGTCGTCGAGCGCGGCCATCGCATCATCCCCTGCGCCGGCGCGGTTGCCGCCTATTACGAGCAGCTGGGCGGCGCCACCCGCATCGCCGGCAAGCCGCACCGCCCGATCTACGAGGCGGCACTGGAAGCGGCCAAGGAAACCCGCGGCGACTTTGCGCGAGACCGCGTCATCGCCATCGGCGACGGCATGCCGACAGACGTGCGCGGCGCCATCTCGCAGGGCCTCGATCTCCTCTACATCAGCGCCGGCATTCACGTGCACGAGTACACGGTGAATGGCCAGATCGACGAGGCGATCATGAACGCCTGGCTGAAGAACGAAGGTGCTGCCCCCGGATGGTGGATGCCGCGGCTCGCCTAGGATCCCGCCATGACCGTGTTTCACCGCAACGAGAACAGGGAACCGCTGCCCGAGACGCTGAAGGGCGGCGTCGTCGCCATCGGTAACTTCGACGGCGTCCATCGCGGCCATCGCAGCGTGCTGGAACGCGCGCTGTCGCTTGCCGAGAGCCGCAACGTCCCGGCGCTGGTGCTGACCTTCGAGCCGCATCCGCGCACCGTCTTCCAGCCGGAACGGCCGGTCTCCCGGCTGACGCCGGCACCGCTGAAGGCGCGTCTTCTGGAGGCGATCGGCTTTCGCTGCGTCATCGAATACCCCTTCGATCGCGAGTTCTCCAACCGTTCGGCGGAAGAGTTCGTGCAGTCGGTGCTCGTCGACTGGCTGCATGCGGATGCCGTCGTCACCGGCTTCGACTTCCACTTCGGCAAGGGCCGCGAGGGCGGGCCCGCCTATCTGATGGCGGCAGGCAAGCGCCACGGCTTCACGGTCAGCCTCGTCGACGCCTTCCGGGACGAGAACTTCGATGTCATTTCCTCGAGCCGCATCCGCACGCTGCTGGCAGAAGGCGACGTTGCCGCCGCCGCCGGTCTTCTCGGCTATCGCCACACGGTCGAGGCGCAGGTCATCGGCGGCGAAAAGCTTGGCCGAACGCTGGGCTATCCGACCGCCAACATGGCGCTGCCACCGGAAACGGAGCTGAAGGCCGGCATTTATGCCGTTCGCCTGCGCAGCGAGGACGGCACGATCCGCGACGGTGTCGCGAGCTATGGTCGTCGCCCGACGGTGACCGAGAACGGCGCGCCGCTCCTGGAAACCTATGTGTTCGATTTTTCCGGCGACCTCTACGGCCAGACCTGCTCGGTCTCCTTCTTCGGCTATCTGCGCGAGGAGCTGAAGTTCGACGGCCTCGAACCGCTGGTCGAACAGATGAAGCGCGACGAGGAGGAGGCGAGGGCGCTTCTCTCCGGCGTCCGTCCGCTGGGTGAACTGGACGCGAAGATCGCCTTCTGACGGCGGCGACGAGCCGGGTTCGGGCAATCCGCCGGCCTCACCGCTTCGCCTTGACGCTCCCGTAGTTATGGCGCCTAGTCGCCCGCAGTCGAACGTCGACACCAACAGGAAAGACACCTCAGATGGCAAGCCCACCGCGCCGCCCCGTAAATCCGATGGAAGCGGCGGAGGCACTGTTCAAGCCGATGAAAAAGCCGGCGGCTCCCGCACAGGAACGTCGCGCGCTGCCGGAGGTCAAGGAACTCGTCTCGATCAAGCTGGACAGCGCCGTGCTGGAACATTTCCAGAAGGATGGCGCCGGCTGGCAGGATCGCATCAATGACGCGCTGCGTGCTGTCGTGGCTGCAGAAAGCGAATAGAGGCGACCCGCTCACCTGCCGCGAGCCTCTTTCTTTTGCGGCAAAAACCCCCTAAAGAACGCGGCACAATGACGTATTCTTCGGTGGCCCGGATCATTCGAATTATCGGCCCGGCCCTCCCGGCAGCTTGAACAGCCGCGGGAAGGTCCGGGTTTTTGGCGCTGGGATGCACCCCTTGCGCGTTTGCCGCCACTCCATGACAGAAGTTTTCGCGACCACGCCGGTCGCCCTATCCGATGGTTGATCCATGACCGATACCGCAGACAAGCTCGACTACTCCAAGACCCTCTATTTGCCCGAAACCGAATTCCCGATGCGCGCCGGACTGCCGCAGAAGGAGCCGGAAATGGCGGCGAAGTGGAAGGAGATGGGGCTCTACAAGAAGCTGCGCGCCTCCGCCGCCGGCCGCGAGAAATTCGTCCTCCACGACGGCCCTCCCTATGCAAACGGCAATATCCATATCGGCCATGCGCTGAACAAGGTGCTGAAGGACGTCATCACCCGTTCCTTCCAGATGCGCGGCTATGACTCGAACTACGTGCCCGGCTGGGATTGCCACGGCCTGCCGATCGAATGGAAGATCGAGGAGAAATACCGCGAGAAGGGCAAGGACAAGAACGAGGTCCCGGTCAACGAATTCCGCCGCGAATGCCGCGAGTTCGCGCAGGGCTGGATCGACATCCAGTCGGACGAATTCCGCCGTCTCGGCATCGAGGGCGATTTCGACAACCCCTATACGACCATGGCCTTCCACGCCGAAGCCCGCATCGCCGGCGAGCTCCTGAAGATCGCCAAGTCCGGCCAGCTCTATCGCGGCTCCAAGCCGATCATGTGGTCGGTCGTCGAGCGCACGGCGCTGGCCGAAGCGGAAGTGGAATATGCCGAGGTCGAGAGCGACACGATCTGGGTGAAGTTCCCGGTGGTGCGGGTGGTTGAGCCAGGCGTTGCTCTTGAAAAGGGCGAGGCCTTTCGTCAGGCCGTCATCGCGCAGAATGCTGAAGGGGGCATCCTGGGCGACCTTCAGGGTTCTTTTGTGGTGATCTGGACCACCACACCCTGGACCATTCCCGGCAATCGGGCCATCGCCTATTCCCCTCGGGTCCAGTACGCACTTTATGAGGTTACGGCCGCTGAAAACGACTTCGGCCCACGCCCTGGCGAGAAGTTGATTTTCGCTGAGAAACTGGCAGAAGATTCCTTCAAGAAGGCCAAGGTCGAATACAAGAAGCTCCGCGATGTCGCAGCCGATGAACTCGCAAAGCTTCTATGTATGCACCCGCTGCGGCAAGTAGGGGGCGGCTATGAGTTTCCGGTTCCTCTCCTCAGCGGCGATCACGTTACCGACGACGCCGGAACCGGCTTCGTTCACACCGCACCGTCCCACGGGCGTGAGGACTTCGAGGCCTGGACTGACAATGCCCGCGCGCTGGAAGCTTTGGGTATCGACACAAAGATCCCGTTCCCGGTCGACGATGCCGGCTTCTACACCGAAGACGCCCCCGGTTTCGGCCCGTCCGCCGAAGGCGGTGCCGCGCGCGTGCTCGATGACAACGGCAAGAAGGGCGACGCCAACAAGCGCGTCATGGACGCCCTGATCAAGGCCAACAACCTGTTTGCCCGCGGCCGCATCAAGCACGAATACCCGCATTCCTGGCGCTCCAAGAAGCCGGTCATCTTCCGCAACACGCCGCAGTGGTTCGTCTACATGGACAAGGAGCTCGGCGACGGCACGACGCTGCGCACCCGCGCGCTGTCGGCCATCGACCAGACCCGCTTCGTCCCCGCCGGCGGCCAGAACCGCCTGCGCGCCATGATCGAGCAGCGCCCGGACTGGGTGCTGTCGCGCCAGCGCGCCTGGGGTGTGCCGATCTGCGTCTTCGCCGATGTCGACGGCAATGTGCTGCAGGACGATGCCGTCAACGCCCGCATCCTGGAGGCCTTCGAGGCCGAAGGTGCCGATGCCTGGTTCGCCGAAGGCGCCAAGGACCGCTTCCTCGGCAACGGGCATGACGGCGAAAAGTGGCAGATGGTCACCGACATCCTCGACGTCTGGTTCGACTCGGGCTCCACCCACACCTTCACGCTGGAAGACCGTCCGGACCTGAAGTGGCCGGCCGACGTCTACCTCGAAGGCTCAGACCAGCATCGCGGCTGGTTCCATTCCTCGCTGCTCGAAAGCTGCGCCACCCGCGGACGCGCGCCCTACAATGCCGTCGTCACCCATGGCTTCACCATGGCCGAGGACGGCCGCAAGATGTCGAAGTCGCTCGGCAACCAGGTCTTCCCGCAGGACGTCATGAACCAGTCCGGCGCCGATATCCTGCGCCTCTGGGTGATGAACACCGACTATTGGGAAGATCAGCGTCTCGGCAAGACGATCATCCAGACCAACATCGACAGCTACCGCAAGATCCGCAACACCGTCCGCTGGATGCTCGGCACGCTCGCTCACGACCACGGCGACGAGATTGCCTATGCCGATCTGCCGGAACTCGAACGTCTGATGCTGCACCGGCTCTCCGAGCTCGATCAGCTGGTGCGCAAGGGCTACGACGAATTCGACTTCAAGCGCATCGTCCGCTCCCTGTCGGATTTCGCCAATGTCGAACTGTCGGCCTTCTACTTCGACATCCGCAAGGATGCGCTCTACTGCGACGCGCCGTCCAGCCTGAAGCGCCGCTCGGCTCTCTACGTCATACGCAAGCTCTTCGACTGCCTGGTGCTGTGGTTTGCCCCGATGATGCCCTTCACCACGGAAGAGGCCTGGCTGTCGCGCGATCCGAATGCCGTCTCCGTCCACCTGGAGCAGTTCCCGCAGATCTCCGGTGACTGGCGCAACGAGGCGCTGGCGGAGAAGTGGAGGAGGGTTCGCACCGTCCGCCGTGCCGTCACCGGCGCGCTGGAAGTGGAGCGCAAGGAAAAGCGCATCGGCTCCTCGCTGGAAGCCGCCCCCGTCGTCCATATCGCCGATCCGGAGCTGCTGGCGGCCCTCGATGGCCTCGATTTGGCCGAGATCTGCATCACCTCCGATATCTCGGTGGTGGGGGACGAAGGTCCGACCGATGCCTTCCGCCTCGACGATGGCACGAAGGTGGCCGTCGAGCCGAAGCTTGCCGAGGGCACCAAATGCGCCCGCTCCTGGAAGATCACCAGCGATGTCGGATCCGACCCGGACTATCCGGATGTCTCCGCACGCGACGCGGCAGCGCTGAAGGAACTGGCGGCGCTCGGCCGTCTCGGCTGACGCCCCGCATCGGGCCGGATGATTGCGCTTTGGCGCGTCATCCGGTACATCTGCCCGAAATTGGCCGGATTGTTCCGTCAGGCCTTGATCGAGCGGGAATCTGAAGGCGCCGAAGTGCGGTGCTGCGGGAAGGGCTTTTATGAAGACGACGCATGGGTATCGCGCCGCTTTGAGCGTGGCCGGCATGATGGCCGGAGTGGCAATGCTCTCTGGCTGCATGGGCAGCCCGACCTATGGGACCGGCACGCCGGCCATGGAACAGTTGGGTGACGATCTGACCTCGGCCATATCGCTGGGGGGCAATGACGACAAGCCCAAGGTCGCGTATAACCCGCGCCCCAAGCTCGTGGTCGCGGGCCAAGACGGATCCCTGCCGCCGCCGCAGACCTCGCTGGCCAACCGCGAAAACAACCCCGGCTGGGTGGAATCGCCTGAGGAAACGCGCGCACGCCTGCGCCAGGAAGCCACCGACAACGAAAACAATCCCCGCTACCGTTCGCCCTTGCTCGCCGGCCGTGGCCAGGCTGGCCAGATGACGGAATCGGAAAAGTGGGAAGCGTTCCGCCAGGCCAAGCAGGCCCAGGAAACGGTTGACGTGACGGCAGGGCGCCGCTCGCTCACCGATCCGCCGACAGAATACCGCGCCGTCGATACCGCTGTTCTGAACGACCTCGGCGAGCCCGAGGTCCAGAAGGAACGCCGGCGCAAGAAGGAAGCCCAGTCCGGCAAGCAGACGTCGAGCTGGTGGAAGCCCTTCCAGTAGGCTGACTGCCCTCTAGGTCGGCCGTCGCGGTCGGAAGAAGTCGGTCAGCAGTCTCGCCGCCTCCGTTTCCGCCAGTCCCGAGTAGACCTCCGGCACGTGATGACAGGTCGGCTGGCGAAAGAAGCGCACGCCGTTGTCCACGGCGCCGCCCTTGGGATCCTCCGCCCCGTAGTAGAGCCTGCGGATGCGGGCAAACGAGATCGCACCTGCACACATGGTGCAGGGCTCGAGCGTGACGTAGAGATCGGCCCCGCTCAGCCGCTCCTGCCCGAGAAGTCTCGCGCCCTCGCGGATCACGGCGATCTCCGCATGGGCCGTCACGTCGTTATCGGCACGGGTCCGGTTGCCGGAGCGGGCAATCACGGCGCCATCGACCACGAGAACGGCGCCGACCGGGATCTCCCCGCGCTCGGCGGCACTTCGTGCCTCCCGCAGTGCCTCCGCCATGAAACCGTCGCTCTTAGCCATTTTCGGCGATTCCCTCTTAACCCGGGTCCCGTGAACTGGTAGGAAGCGGACAAATCTGCGCTCCCCGATCACGGGGAAGCCCGAGACGCACTTCAACCAATATGAATGTCCGGATCATTTCCGTTCGACATCTCGCTTCAGGCAAACAACAAATGACACCCAAAGACAAGCCGAAGCGCGGCGGAGCCAAGCCCTTCGTACGCGAAACAAAACCCCGAGCCGAAGCCCCGTCCGGCTTTTCGGCGAAGGGCGGCGTGAAGCCGAGGAAAGGCGCAGGCGACGCCTCCGCTGCGGAAAAGCCCGCCAAGCCGATGAAGGCAGCCCCGGCGCGCGCAGCCTCCTCGACAACGGACAGCTCGGCAAAGCCGGAACGCATCTCTAAGATCCTTGCCCGAGCAGGCGTTGCCTCGCGCCGCGATATCGAGCGCATGATCATGGAAGGCCGCGTGCGGCTGAACGGTCAGGTGCTGGAAACGCCGGTGGTCAACGCCACGCTCGACGACCGCATCGAGGTCGACGGCCACCCGATCCGCGGCATCGAGCGCACGCGCCTCTGGCTCTACCACAAGCCGTCCGGCCTGGTGACGACCAACTCCGATCCGGAAGGCCGCGCCACCGTCTTCGACAATCTGCCGGAAGGCCTGCCGCGCGTCCTGTCGATCGGCCGTCTCGATATCAACACCGAGGGCCTGCTGCTTCTCACCAACGACGGCGGCCTCTCCCGCGTTCTGGAACTGCCGACCACGGGCTGGCTGCGCCGCTACCGCGTGCGCGCCTATGGCGAGATCGAGCAGGGCGATCTCGACAAGCTTAAGGACGGCATCGCCGTCGACGGCGTTCTCTACGGCGCGATCGAGGCGACCCTCGACCGCCAGCAGGGCCACAACGTCTGGATCACCATGGGCCTGCGGGAAGGCAAGAACCGCGAGATCAAGAACGTCATGGGCGCCCTTGGCCTCGAGGTGAACCGCCTCATCCGTATTTCCTATGGTCCGTTCCAGCTCGGCGATCTTCCCGAAGGCCAGGTGGTGGAAGTGCGCGGCCGCACGCTCCGCGACCAGCTCGGTCCCCGCCTGATCGAGGATTCCAAGGCGAATTTCGACGCGCCGATCTACAATGAGACCGGCAGCGAGGAGTCCTCCGCCGATCACGCCGACAAGCCGGAGAAGCGTGAAAAGGGCGGCTGGTCCAAGGAAGCCCGCCCGCAGGAAGCCCGTTCGCGTGATGTGCGGCCCGACGCCCGGCGTCCCGATGCGCGGCGCGAAGAGCCAAGGCGCGACAAGGCGCCGGGCCGACCCGATACCAGACGCGATGATCGTGGCTTTGCCGGCAAGCCGGCCCGTGGCGGCGCGCGCGACGACCGCAGCTTCGACGAGGAAAAGCCGAAGAAGCGTCCGCCGCTGGGCACCACCCGCACCGCCAACGTCTGGATGGCTCCGGGCGCTCGCCCGACCACCGATGCCAAGGGCAAGAGGACGTCCGCACGGGCAGATGCCGAGCGGCTGTTCGAGAAGCCGAAGCCGCAGAACGACCGGCCGATCGTGGTCAATCGTGTTGCCGAGGACAGGGACTGGATCCGTGGCGAAGATGCGCCAGCGCGTGAAGAGGGCGGCAAGCGCTCCTTCGGCGACCGGCCCGACCGCGGCGGTGATCGCCCGAGAGGAGACCGTCCGCAAGGCGACAGGCCCAGAGGCGACCGCCCGCAGGGGGATCGACCCAGGAGCGACCGTCCGACAGGTGGCCGTCCAGCAGGCGGGCGTCCGAGAAGCGACGCTGCTGGTGACCGCGGCTTTGGCGACCGGCCGCGCGGCGACCGCAAGCCTCGCGAGGAGGGCGATCGCCCCCGCGCCAAGTCGTTTTCGGGTGATGCCAGATCCGAGCGTCCCCGCAGCGACCGTCCCTACGGCGACCGTCCGCCTCGCGCCGAGCGCCCCTTCTCCGACAAGCCACGCGGCGAGCGCGGCCCTCGTCCCGACGGCGATCGTCCCCGCAGCGCAAGGCCTCGCAGCGATGCGCCGAGAAGCGATGGACCTCGCAGCGACAGGCCCCGCAGCGACAGACCGCGCAGCGAGGGTGCCCCGAGCGATAGGCCGAGAAACGACAGGCCGCGCAATGACGCGCCCAGGAGCGACAGGCCGCGCGGCGAACGACCTGCCGGCGACCGGCCCTTTGGCGACAAGCCGCGCGGCAAGCCCTTCGGCGGCAAGCCCGGCGGCAGCAAACCCTTTGGCGGCAAGCCTGCCGGTGGCAGGCCCGCTGGCAGCCGCGGCAAGCCGAGCGGCGGTGGTGGCAAGCCGGGAGGCCGTCCCCCAGGGGGGCGTCCACCGGGGGGCAAGCCCCGCACACCTCGGGGATAAGCCGCCATGCGCATTGTCGGAGGTGAATTCCGCGGCCGCACTCTGGCCGCCCCGAAATCGAACGATATCCGGCCGACCATCGACCGGACGCGCGAAAGCCTGTTCAACATCATCGGCCACGTCTATCCCGAGGCCTTGCAGCAGACGCGGGTGATCGATCTCTTCGCCGGCACCGGTGCCGTCGGCATCGAGGCGCTGTCGCGCGGATGCAAGTCGGCCCTCTTCGTGGAGAACAGCATCGAGGGCAGGGGACTGCTCTGGGAGAACATCGACGCGCTCGGGCTGCATGGCCGCGCCCGCATCCTGCGGCGCGATGCCACCAGGCTTGGCCCGGTCGGCACGATCGAGCCGTTTCAGCTGCTCTTTGCCGATCCGCCCTATGGCGCCGGCCTCGGCGAGGCTGCCCTGCTTGCGGCGCATGCCGGCCGCTGGCTTGAGCCGGGAGCCCTGGTCATCCTCGAGGAGCGCGCCGACGTGATGCCGAAGGCCGACCCGGTCTTCAAGCTTCTCGAGCAGCGCGTCTTCGGCGACACGCGCATGCATTTCCTGCGCTATCAGCCGGATTGAACGGGGCACGCGGATGAACACGAGGCTTGCCCTTCCGGATGCCGATCTGATCAGAGGCAAGAGTGATCTCACCTTTGCCGTCGCCTTCGGCGGCGGCGGCGCGCGCGGGATTTCGCATATCTGCGTCATCGAGGCGCTCGATGAGCTCGGGATCCGTCCGGTGGCGATCGCCGGCTCCTCGATCGGGGCCATCATGGGCGCGGGAATGGCAGCCGGAATGTCGGGCCGCGAGATCCATGACTATACGGTGGAAACCATCGGCCCCCGCGGCACGCTCACCAACAAGCTCTGGAGCCTCGGTCCGGCGTCCATGCGCGATACGCTGGGAGGCTTCAAGCTCGGCCAGTTCAATCTTGAGCTGGTGCTGAAGGCGCTGCTGCCGCCGGCCATCCCGGACGATTTCGACACCCTGAAGATCCCCCTGAAGGTCATGGCCACCGATTACTACGGCCAGGCCGAGGTCGTGCTGGAATCCGGCGATCTTGCCAACGCGATCGCCGCCTCTGCGGCTCTCCCGGGTATTTTCATGCCGGTGCGCATCAACGGTCGCATCATGATCGACGGCGGAGTCTTCAATCCGGTTCCCTATGACCACCTGATGGACCTGGCCGACGTCGTCATCGGCGTCGACGTCGTCGGCGCGCCGGAAGGCGACGATTCCCAGGCGCCCACCCGCATCGACAGCATGTTCGGCGCCAGCCAGCTGATGATGCAGTCGGCCATTGCCATGAAGCTCCGGCTGCAGCCGCCACACATCTTCCTGCGTCCGCCCGTTAACCGCTACCGGGTTCTGGATTTCCGCAAGGCCGAGGAAATCCTGGAGCATTCTGCCAGCGTGAAGGACGACCTGAAGCGCGCCGTCGACGCCATCTACCTGGCCGCCGAAGGCTAGCTCGCCGTCTCGTCGGCCGCCTGGGTGTCCTGGTCAGACGCAGGAGCATGCTTCGGCTTGATGAGCGGTTCCGGCTTGACCGGCCGGTTGTGCAGCATGTGCCGTCCGGCCATCAGCCCGTCGGCCGCCTGGATCAGCAGCCGCTCCTCGTCCCGCTTGCGGATATCGTCCTCGATCGCCATCGCTTCCGCTGTGCTCATGCCGAGCGCTTCCAGGCTCTTGCGGCCGAACAGCAGCCCGGATTCCAGCGTCTCGCGCAGCTCGTAGTCGACACCGCGGGCCCGCAGCGAAATGGTGTGGATGCGGTCATAGGAGCGGACGAAGAGGCGGACATTGGGAAATTCGGAGCGGATAAGGTCGACGATCCTGTCGGTGACCTCCCGTTTCTGGGTCAGCACGGCAACGATCTTCGCCTTCTCGATCCCGGACGCCAGAAGCACATCCTTGCGCGTGCCGTCGCCATAATAGATGCGGAAGCCGAAGGCCGCCGCCTGGCGGATGCGGTCGGCCGAATCGTCGATCACCGTCACCTCGCGGCCACCGGCCAGCAGGATCTGCGCCGAGATCTGCCCGAAGCGCGAGAAGCCGATCATCAGCACATCCGCACCGGCGCCCTCGTAGTCCTCCTCCAGTTCCTCGTGCTCCACCGTCATCATCCGGCGCGAAAGCGCCGCCCCGAGCGGTGTCAGCGCCATCGAGATCGTGACGATCGCGATCAGCAGCGATGCCGTTTCCGAGGACAACAGGCCGACGGCTACGGCGGTGGTGAACAAAACGAAGCCGAACTCGCCGCCCTGCGGAAGCAGGAAGGCGATCCGCAGCGCATCGTTGCGCGGCGAGCCCAGGACGCGGCAGAGCGCATAAGTGATCACGCCCTTGGTGACCATCACCACCGGCACCGCAACGAGAATGAAGGCAAGCTGCTCCCAGAGCACCGCGACCTCGAGAGACAGGCCGACAGCCATGAAGAACAGCGCAAGCAGCAGTCCGCGGAACGGCTCGATATCCGCCTCCAGTTCATGCCGATAGGAGGATTCCGCCAGCATCACGCCGGCCAGGAAGGCGCCCATGGCCATCGAGAGGCCGACCGCATGCATGGCCGCCGCCGACCCGAGCACGATCAGCAAGGCCGTGGCGATCATCACCTCGCGCGCACCGGTGCGACCGATCACCTGGAAAAGCGGGGTCAGGAGATAGCGTCCGGCCAGAATCATCGCCCCGACGGCGCCGATGGCGATCGCAACACTGGTCAGCGCAGAAGCCTCCGTTTCGCCGGCGCCCGACGCCAGGATGCTGACGAGCGCGAGCAGCGGCACGATCGCCAGGTCCTGGAACAGCAGGATCGAGAACGAGCGCTGCCCGTAGCGGCTGTTCAGGTCGCCGTCATCGCTGAGGATCTGCAGCGCGAAGGCCGTGGACGACAGCGCCAGGCCAAAGCCGATCACGACGCTGCCGCGCCAGTCGGCGATGCCGGCCAGCATCGTGAAGCCGGTCAACAGCGCACCCGAAATCACCACCTGAGCCGTTCCCAGTCCGAAGACGTCGCCGCGCATCTGCCACAGGCGCGACGGCTTCAGCTCCAGCCCGATGACGAAGAGCAGGAAGACAATACCGAATTCCGCCACATGCAGCACCTCTTCGGCTTCGGTGATCTGCTGCAGGATGGGGCCGATCACCACGCCCGCCGCCAGATAACCAAGCACGGTGCCGAGCCCGAGCTTGCGGAAAATCGGCGCGGCGATGACTGCGCCAGCAAGCAGCAGCAGCATCTGCGTGAACAGAGATCCTGATTCCATCATGAAAAACCACCTTGCGCAGTGAGGGTTAGCGGAAGAATCGGAAGACGAGCCTTGATGCCTTACTTGCCGCACAATAAATGGAGCGGCAACGAAAGGTACACAATGACCTCCGAATTTGATTCCGAAACTCTTCTGACCCGCGCAACGCAGCTGATCGAGCTTGCCAAGGCCGCTGGCGCCGATCAGGCGGACGCCGTCGTTGTCCGCTCCCGCTCGAAGTCGGTGAGCGTCCGCCTCGGCAAGGTGGAGGGAACGGAAGCGTCGGAAAGCGACGACTTTTCCCTGAGGGTCTTCGTCGGCAACCGCGTCGCCAGCGTCTCGGCGAACCCGGGCTTCGACATCAAGACGCTCGCCGAACGGGCCGTCGCCATGGCCAGGGTGTCGCCCGAAGATCCCTACGCCTGCCTCGCCGACGAGAGGAACCTGGCGCGCGACTATCCGGATCTTGATCTCTACGATGCCACGGAAGTGCCGACGGACGCGCTGCGCGATGCCGCGCTCGACATGGAGCAGGCGGCGCTCGATGTCGACGGCGTCAAGAATTCCTCCGGCGCCGGGGCGTCGGCAGGCATGGGCGGGCTGGTGCTCGTCACCTCCCACGGCTTTTCCGGCAGCTACATGGCCACCCGCTTCGGCCGTTCCGTCAGCGTCATCGCCGGCGAAGGCACGAAGATGGAGCGCGACTACGACTTCGACAGCCGCCTCTTCTTCGCCGACCTCGACGATCCGAAGGACATCGGCCGTCGCGCCGGCGAGCGCGTGGTGAAGCGTGTCAATCCGCGCCAGGTGCCGACCGGCAAGGACCTCACCGTGGTGTTCGATCCCCGCCTTGCCCGCGGCTTTGTCGGGCATATCGCCGGCGCCATCAACGGCGCGTCGGTTGCCCGCAAGACGAGCTTTCTGCGCGACAAGATGGGCAAGCAGGTGCTGAAGTCCGGCCTGAGCATCACCGATGACCCGATGATCGTGCGCGGTTCCTCCTCGCGTCCCTTCGATGGCGAAGGTGTGTCGGGCAAGCGCCTCGTGATGATCGAGGACGGCGTGCTGAATCACTGGTTCCTCTCCACGTCCACCGGCCGGGAGCTGGGGCTGGAGACGAATGGCCGCGGCGCCCGCGGCGGCACCTCCGTCGGTCCGAGTTCGACGAACCTGGCGCTCGAGCCGGGCGATGTCTCCCCCGAGGATCTGATCCGCGGCATCGGCAACGGGTTCTACGTGACCGAGCTCATCGGCCAGGGCGTCAACATGGTCACCGGCGAATACAGCCGTGGCGCAACCGGCTTCTGGATCGAGAATGGCGAACTCGCCTATGCGGTCTCCGAGGTGACGATCGCCTCCAATCTCAAGGACATGTTCATGCGGCTGACGCCGGCAAACGACATCGACCGGAAGTTCGGGGTTGCCTCGCCGACGATCGCCATCGAGGGCATGACCCTGGCAGGCCGGTGACGCCGATGGATGTCGATGCTGAACGCTGGCGCGAAGATCTGGCGCTGATCCGGCTGGCGGCCAGGGAGGCGGGCAAGGTGGCGCTCGGCTATTTCGGCCAGTCGCCGGAGGTCTGGTGGAAGCACGAGGGGCGCTCCCCCGTCAGTGCCGCGGATTATGCCGCCAACGACAAGCTCCAGGGTATGCTGATGGCGGCCCGCCCCGGCTATGGCTGGCTGTCGGAAGAGACCGACGACGATGTGGCAAGGCTCTCCTGCGACACGCTTTTCGTCGTCGATCCGATCGACGGCACCCGTGCCTTCATCGCGGGCGAGAAGACCTGGTGCGTCTCCGTTGCCGTCGTGCATCGCGGGCAGCCGGTGGCTGGCGTCCTGGTGGCGCCGGCCTTCGACGAGGAGTTTACGGCATCCGTGGATGAGCCGGCGCTGAAGAACGGAAAACCGATCTCCGTGTCGCATCCGTCGGCCGTCGAACCCCTGAAACTCGCCGTTGCCGAAGATGTGCTGAAGCTGGTCCAGCCGGAACATAAGAACTCCGTCCGCCGGGTGCGCCACGTCCCGTCGCTCGCCTATCGGCTGGCCATGACTGCCGACGGCACGATCGACGGAACGATCGTCAAGCGCAATTCCCACGACTGGGATCTCGCGGCGGCGGACGTGATCCTGGAACGTGCCGGCGGTCGTCTGGTCGACGCGCAGGGGCGCCGCCTCGTCTACAACAGGGAAAGCGTCAAGCACGGCGTGTTGCGCGCCGGCGCCGAGCATGCGCTGGACAAGTTGCGGATGTTCATGCCGGACGATCCAACGGGTTGACCTTTCCGCTTGCGTGTCGCAATCAGGGTTGCCGGGGGGACCGGTAAAAGGGTGAAAGAATGACGGAAACAAGCGAAAAGAAGCAATTGCTCCATCTCGTGTTCGGCGGCGAGCTTTCGAGCCTGGCCGGGGTGCAGTTCAAGGACCTCGCGAACCTCGATGTCGTCGGGATCTATCCCGACTACGCCAGCGCCCTTGCGGCGTGGCGCGGCAAGGCGCAGCAGACGGTCGACAACGCCCAGATGCGCTACTTCATTGTCCACATGCACAAGCTGCTCGACCCGGATGTCAAAGGCGAATAGCATCATTGACGGATAGAAACGGCTGCGAACGACGGTTTCGATCTCGTTGCCGTGTCCTGTAAAACCCGGTTTTGACGCAATTCGAAAGCAATGATCCGGTGACGGATGATTGCGCGGAGGACATACAGCTTGTTGCAGGCAGCCACCACCCATCGAAGGCATACGGCATGAGCAAGGGCTTGGCGCGTGTGGCTCTGGCAGGCTACCGGGTTGCCGGCATCGTGCTGTATCCGCTTGCCTCGCCCTACCTTGCCTACCGTGCCTACAAGGGCAAGGAAGATCGGCGCCGCCGCAACGAGCGGTTCGGCTATCCGAGCGCCCCAAGGCCGCGCGGCCCCTTGGTCTGGGTGCATTCCGCAAGCGTGGGCGAAACGCTGGCGATGATCCCGCTCATGCGCGAGTTCTGCCGGCGTGAAATTCACGTGCTCTTGACCACCGGCACCGTGACCTCCGCCGAACTGGTGCGCACGCGGCTTGGCGACCAGGTCATCCACCAGTACGTACCGATCGATCTGAAGTTCCCGATCAAGCGCTTCCTGCAATACTGGCGGCCGGACGCCTGCATCACGGCGGAATCGGAGATCTGGCCGACGACCGTGATGGAGCTTGCTCGTCGCAAGATCCCGCAGATCCGCGTCAACGCCCGGATTTCCGACCGCTCGTTCGATCGCTGGCGGCGCTACGACCGCATCGCCGAGACACTGTTCGGTCAGATGTCCCTTGTGGTCGCGCAAAGCGATCTGGATGCCGAACGCTTCCGCGACCTCGGCGCCTGGCCGGTGCTCGTCTCAGGCAATCTGAAGGGCGACACCGATCCGCCGCCCTTTGATGCAGACCTCGTCGAGCGCTACCGGCAGGAGATCGGCGGCCGCAGGACCTGGGCGGCCATTTCGACATTCGAAGGCGAAGAGAAGGCAGCGGCCAAGATCCACAAGGCGCTGAAGGCGCGCAACGGTCAGCTGACGATCATCGTGCCCCGCCACCCCGAACGGGCAGACGGGATCGAGGAGATGCTGAAGGCGCAGGGCCTCGTCGTGGCACGGCGGTCGCGCAACGATGCGATCACCCCGGAGACCGACATTCTTCTGGGTGACAGCATGGGCGAGATGGGACTCTATCTGCGCCTGACGGAGGTTGCCTTCGTCGGCCGTTCGCTGACCGGCGAGGGAGGGCAGAACCCGCTCGAGCCGGCCATGGTCGGCTGTGCCGTCCTGTCCGGAAGCCGCGTCGACAATTTTCGCGATGCCTACGCCAACCTCGTGCGCAGGGGCGGCGCCCGCCTCGTGCGGGACACCGAAATGCTGGCCAAGGCCGTGCACTATCTGCTGAGCAACGACGTCGCGCGCAAGAAGATGATCGATGCCGGCCAGGAGACGGTGCAGGAGATGCGTGGCGCCCTTTCGGCCACCGTGAAGGCCCTGGAACCCTACATCAATCCCCTGACCGTCAGCGCCCGGCTCCAGCCCCGCAACGTGGCGGCGCAATGAGCCTCGACCGTTTCGGTGAGATCGCGGGAATCCTCTTCGACAAGGATGGCACCCTCATCCGCTATGACGAGAGCTGGGGACCGGTGAACCGAGAGGCGGCCCGTATCGCGGCAGCCGGCAGACCGGATCTCGAACTTCCCCTTCTGAAAGCCGCCGGCATGGATCCCGTATCGGGCCACACGCTCGCCGACAGCCTGTTTGCCGCCGGCAATGCCGCAGAGATCGCGGCGGGTTTCGTCGCCGCCGGCTCTCCGCTGGCGGTCGACGACCTGACGGAACTGCTCGATGCGCTCTTCGTGCGGGCAACCGACTATGCCGTTCCGGTGACGGATCTTCGTGCCCTTTTCTCGGTCCTGAAGGGAAGGGGCCTGAAGCTCGGCATCGCTTCCAGCGACAACGAGTTGTCGATCCGCCAGACGATGACGCGTTTCGAGATCACCGAATATGTGGATTTTGTAGCAGGTTACGACAGCGGTTTCGGCTCGAAGCCGGAACCGGGGATGGTGCTGGGCTTCTGTGCGGCGACAGGCCTTCCCCCGGCCCGCATTGCCATGGTCGGCGACAACAATCACGACATGGTCATGGGAGCGGGCGCCGGCGCGCTGTTGAAGATCGGTGTTCTGACCGGGACGGGAACCAGGGAGAGCCTGGAGCCGCACGCGGACATCTGCCTCAGAAGCATTGCCGCACTGACGACATTGCTGCCGCCCCCCTGAGAGCAGCTGCTCCTCCGCCTGCCCTTGCCTTTTTCAGAAAACTCCCATTTTGTGCCCTGCTGTTGCGTAATTTCCGGGGGACCCAATCCATGGTGTCGGAAGCACCGCCGTTCTGGTGGACGAAAGCCGATTGGCGTGCCTGGGCCCTTGCGCCTGCCTCCTATCTTTATGGCAAGGTCTCCGGTCGAACACTGGCGAAGGGCAAGCGGGTCAGTGTGCCGGCGCCGGTCATCTGTGTCGGCAACTTCACGGTCGGCGGGGCGGGAAAGACGCCGACGGCAATCGCGCTGGCGCGGGTCGCAAAGGAACGCGGGTTCACGCCCGGCTTCCTCAGCCGCGGCTACGGCGGCTCGCTCGATGTCACGACGATCGTGGATTCCCATCATCACCGGGCGGGGGCCGTGGGTGACGAGGCCCTCTTGCTGGCGCGCGAAGCCATGACGGTCATCTCCCGGCGCCGCTTCGAAGGTGCCCAGAGGCTGATCAGCGAAGGCGTCGACCTGATCATCATGGACGATGGCTTCCAGAGCGCGCGCATCGAGCTCGACGTCGCGCTGATCGTCATCGACAGCGTCCGCGGCATCGGCAACGGACATCTGGTGCCGGGCGGACCGGTACGAGCGCCGATCGACGAGCAGATGCGCCAGCTCTCCGCCATCCTCAAGGTCGGCGATGGCGATGCGGCCGATCTTCTTGTGCGCCAGGCCGCCCGGGCGGGAAAGCCTGTCTACGTTGCGTCACTCGTGCCACGTGCGACGCCGGACCTGGCGGGAACGCGGGTATTGGCTTTCGCAGGCATTGCCGATCCGGGGAAGTTCTACAGGACCTTGGAGGCTCTCGGCGCGACCATCGCCGTCAGGCGATCGTTCCCCGATCATCACTATTTCAGCGACGACGAGATTGCCGATCTGGCTGCCGATGCCGAGCGTCAGGGCCTCCTGCCGGTAACCACCGCCAAGGATGCGGTGCGGCTGCTCGGCGGCCATGGTCCCGCAGATGCGCTTCTGCAGAAGCTCAAGGTGGTGGAGGTCGACATGGCGTTTGACGATCCTCACGCCCCCGCCACCCTTATCGATCAGGCTGTCGCCGCCTACCGCCAGAGACGGCTGCGGGACGGTCGGGAGAACCTGTAGGCCGCAGGCTCAGGCCCGGCGCTGGTTCGGCAGCGTACCCGCCCGCTTGTCGGCCTCCATCGATGCAGCGGCATCCACATAGGCCTCCTGCCGCGCCACGCTCCAGTAGCGCAGTTCGTCGAGCGGGATCTGCACGCCGGTCACGGCGCAGATCACATGCGATCCCGACGTCTGCAACTGATAGTCGCCATCGAGATAACGGATCTTGGCTTCACGGCTGCCGCTTCCCTCGAACCGGTTCATCTTTCGTCTCCTGCCGAAAATAATGCGCTTCGCTTTACAGCGGGTGCCGCGCCAGCACCAGCCTCTTGCCGGCTTGCGATCGCGGGTCAACTCCGACCGAACAGCCGCTCGATGTCGGTCAGCTTGAGTTCGATATAGGTCGGCCGGCCGTGATTGCACTGTCCGGAACCCGGTGTTGTCTCCATCTGCCGAAGCAGCGCGTTCATCTCCTCCGGACGCAGGCGCCGCCCGGATCGCACCGAGCCATGGCAGGCCATGGTGGCAGCGACATGTTCCAGCTTTGCCCTTAAGCCCCCTGCGGTGCTCCATTCCGCGACTTCGTCGGCCAGATCGCGGATCAGCCCCACCGCATCGATCTCGCCCAGCATGGCCGGCGTTTCGCGAACGGCGATGGCGCCGGGCCCGAAGCGCTCGATGGCAAGGCCGAAGCGGTCGAGCTCGGTCGCATGTGCCATCAGCCGGTCGCAGTCCTCTTCCGGCAGGTCGATGATCTCCGGGATGAGCAAGGATTGCGAGGGCAGCCGTCCGGCGTCGAGCGCCTTGCGCATCGCCTCGAACACCAGCCGTTCGTGCGCCGCATGCTGGTCGACGATGACGAGCCCGTCGTCCGTCTGCGCCACGATGTAGTTCTCGTGCAGTTGCGCCCTCGCAGCCCCCAGCCGGTGGTGTGAACCGCCATCCTGCATGGGCGACACGCTGATAGCCTCGGCCGCCGGCTCCGTGCGGGCCGATGGCATCGTCATGGTCCCGAAATGCGCCTGCGGCGCCTCGGACAGGCCGCCGGACTGCCACAGCGGGCGCGAAGGCGAGGTCTCGGCAGACCAGGGCTGGGCTGCCGCTGCAGCCGGATAGCCTGCACGGAAGGCACTGGCGAGACCGCTTCCGCTGGTGGTTGCGGCACGGCTGCCTTCGCGGGCAAGCGCCTCACGGATGGCGCCGACGATCAGGCCGCGCACGAGCCCAGGATCGCGGAAGCGGACATCCGCCTTGGCCGGATGAACGTTGACGTCGACGAAGGCCGGATCGAGGTCGATGGAGAGAACGGCGACGGGATAGCGGCCCGACGGCACGGTCTCGGCATAGGCGCCGCGGATGGCCGACAGGATCAGCTTGTCCTGGACGGGCCGTCCGTTGACGAAGGCATACTGATGGGCGGAGTTGCCGCGGTTGAAGGTGGGTACGCCGGCAAAGCCGGTCAGCGACACTTCGTCGCGCCTCGCGTCGATCTCGATCGCATTGTCCTTGAAATCGCGCCCGAGGATCTGGGCAATCCGGGCCAGCGCATCCTCCCCCGTCGACGGCAGCTCGAGCGTCGAGCGGTCCGGGCCGGAAAGCACGAAGCGGATGGCCGGGAAGGCAATCGCCATGCGCTTCACCATCTCGGTGATCGCTCCGGCTTCCGCCCGCTCCGACTTCAGGAATTTCAGGCGCGCCGGCGTCGCGAAGAAGATGTCGCGCACCTCCACGACGGTCCCCTGGTTGGCGGCAGCCGGGCGAACGGGGGAGGTGGTTCCGCCAATGACCGAGACCTGCGAACCCTGCGAATCGCCGCTCCTCCGGCTGGTGATGGTCACTTTGGCGACGGAGCCGATGGACGGCAGCGCCTCGCCCCGGAAGCCGAGCGTGCGGATATCGTCGAGGCTCGCGGTGATCTTGGAGGTACAGTGTCGCCGGACGGCGAGCTCCAGGTCCCGGGCATCCATGCCGCAGCCGTTGTCGGTGATCCGCAGCAGGCTTTTGCCACCGCCGGCGGTTGCGATCTCGATTCGAGTCGCTCCCGCGTCGATGGCGTTCTCGACCAATTCCTTGGCCGCGCTGGCGGGGCGCTCGATGACTTCGCCGGCGGCGATCTGGTTGATGAGGGTCTCTGAAAGGAGCTTGACGGGCATCCTGCGATCTTCCCGGATTCGTCCCTGAATGGGAAGACCTCGCGGTTCAGATTAAGTCGCTCTTAAGACAATCTCCATAGGGTTCTGGCGAACGGGGAGTTCCAGCTCCCCCGGATGCTTCTGATCGCAATCAGCTGGGATTGTGGTCGCGACGAGGGGCAGCCGCGCCGATCCCAGCATGCCCGACCCACCCGCTAAGAAGGACGCCGACGCTCGTTTAACAACCGGCAGCGAGGTGCCCAATATCGAGATCTGTTCTGTGATACGGGAAGAGCAAGAAACGAATGTTACGGCGTGGGCGGAGGCAAATGTCCCCGGCATGCTGCTGGAGACGGTGGCGGAGGCGGTCTCGGCAACCGTGCTGCTGTATGACCGCAATGACGAACTTGTCTACGCGAATGCCTCGGACCCGACGCTTGTACCTGTTCCGGAAGCCTTTCTCGCCGTCGGCACCCGCCTGCGTGACCTGCTCGACGCACTCTATTATGCGGGCGGTCGGGAGTTTCCCGGCGACGGTCGGCAGAGCCAGCCGATGGGCCGCGACGACTGGATCGCCAACAAGATCGCATCGCTCTGGAAGGAACGATCGGAACTCATCGAGAAACGTGGCGACCGCTGGGTTCGCTACCAGAAGCGACGCCTTTCCAACGGCTACGGCGTCTGCGTGATCCAGGACATCACCGAGCAGAAGAAACGCGAGGATCAGCTGCAAGCGGCTGCCGAGCGGATACAGGTTCTGGAAGAGGTCATTGACCAGCTGCCGTTTGCCGTCTGCCTCAAGAACCAGGACCTGGTCTACGTCAGCGCCAACCAGGCTTTCGGGCGCTTCGTCGGGATGCCGGTCGATCAAATTCTGGGACGAACCCCGAGACAAATCTTCGCCCCTGAAGTCGCCCGTCGCCTGGAAGGCATAGGACACCAGATCGCCAGAAACGGCATTGTGGTCACTGTCCCGGAGCGCCTTTCCACCGCCGCCGGCACGGAGATGGACGCTGTCGTGCGGCAGTTCCGTATCGGCAAGCCGGGTCGCTACTACATTGTCACCGCAATCGAAGAGGCCTCCGCCCTTCAAAGCCACACAGGTCAGGCCACGACCGATGAAGCCGAGGTTCGGCAATCGGCTGTGGACTATAAACTTGCGATACAGGACATCGCCGGTCGCAGGGTTCTCATCGCGACAGCGTCTCAGGCACTGTCGGCGGCGGCCGTGGAGGCTCTGGCTGAACTTGGTGCCGACGCTGCCGCCGTGCGCGACGCCCACGAGATGGAAAAATTTCTTGTCGCAGCAGGTCAAGCACGCGTGGCGGTCGATCTGGTGCTTCTCGATTCCGACCTGTCGGGGTCCTGCGCCGCGGTGGCTGCGCGCTTTGCTGTTCCCGCGATCGTTGCGGAGCACGATCAGCTCATAGGCGGTCTGCATGCACATGTCGCCGACATCTTCAGCCGGTGTCCGGCCACCCCTGTCGGTGGCGAAACGCAGGAGGTCGCATCTGGATCCGAAAGCATGGTCGATGTCCTGGTGGCGGAGGACAATGCGGTAAACCAGATCGTCTTTTCCCGGATACTGGAAGGCTTCGGCTATCGCTTCAAGATCGCGAAGGACGGTGAGGAGGCGGTCGCCCTTTGGCGGGATCTCTCGCCGCGCCTGGTATTGATGGACATCACGCTTCCGGGGATCAACGGGTTCGAGGCAGCCCGTCGTATCCGCGACCTGGAAGCCGAGGACATTGGTCCATCGCCGACGCCGATCATCGGGGTGCTGCCTCATCCCTTCGACCGGGACCGGGACGACTGCTTCGCTTCAGGCATGAACGACGTCATTCTGAAACCCTTGAGCCCCGAGATGCTGGAAGCGGTGTTCGCTCTCCACATGCCTGACCATATCGCCCTAAGCGCCTGAACACGCTCGATTTAAGCGCGTCGAGGCAAGAGGATTTATTAATCTTTTTCCACCATTATCGGGATGAAAGTGTACAGAGTATCGGATTTCCCATGGCGTCGGCGGGCAATCTGTTGCCACAGGTCAGTCAGAATGAACTGCAGGCAATGGCATATAGCGACCCTCTCACAGGCCTTGGCAACCGCTATCGCCTGAGAGACAAGGTGCGGCTGCTCTCCGCCGAGCGCGCTCAGGATCCCGCACCCTTCACCATCTGCATCGCCAATCTCGACGGGTTCAAGCCGATCAACGACCTCTTCGGTGCCGAGGCGGGCGACGAGATTCTCTGCCAGGTCGCCCATCGTCTGAAGGCCTGCATACCGGACGGTGCGACCGTGACCCGTCATGACGGCGACGAATTCGCCTTCATCCTGCCGCTGGTCTTCGAGCGCCTGGGCGCCGAGCGTATCGGCCAGATGATGAAGGACGTCCTGTCGGCGCCCTATGACCTGGGCGACCGCAACGTGCGCCTCTCGGCGTCCTTCGGCTTTGCCATCTACCCCTTCGCCGGCGAGGAATTCGAGGATCTGCTGAAGAGCGCGGAAACGGCACTCTACCGTTCGAAACGACGCGGCCGGGGACAGATCACCGTTTTCTCGCAGGAAATCGCGCAGGAGATGAAGCGGTCGACGCAGCTCGAACAGGCGTTGAGAACCGCCGTGATCGCCGATGCCGTCGATGCGCATTTCCAGCCGATCGTCCGACTGCAGGACGGTGCGGTCCTCGGGTTCGAAGCACTCGCACGCTGGATCGATCCGGATCTCGGTTTTGTTTCGCCGTCCATCTTCGTGCCGCTCGCGGAAGAGCGCGGGTTCATCGATGCCCTGTCGGAGACCCTGCTGCGCAAGGCGGCTGAGGCCGCGTTGTACTGGCCGCATGACCTGTTCCTGTCGTTCAACCTGTCCTCGGCCCAGTTGATGGACCCGGGAACCAGCCAGAGCATCCTGGCGACACTCGCGCAGGTCGGCCTCGATCCGCGGCGTCTGGAGCTCGAAATTACCGAGACCGCCGTGATGACCTCTGCCGATACCGCCCACCGCATCATTGCCGACCTCCAGGCGCATGGCGTGAGGATCTCGCTCGATGACTTCGGAACCGGCCAGTCGAGCCTTGGCCGCCTGCGTGACTTCACCTTCGACAAGGTCAAGATCGACCGCGCCTTCGTCTCACAGATCACCACCGACCGCGCGTCGGAGCATATCGTCAAGGCAATCGTGGCGATGTGCGCGGGCCTTGACCTGGAAGTCGTTGCCGAAGGCATCGAGAGTGTCGCCGATGCGGAAAAGCTGACAGCGCTCGGCTGCGAAATGGGGCAGGGCTACTATTACGGCAAGCCGGTAGACGCGGCCGCGACCCAGCGTTACCTGCAGCAACACTACGGCACACCACGCAGCTAGAAGACTGCTGCGGTTTTCAGATCTTTTGAATGTCAGGACATGAAAAAGGCGGCGCCGCAGCGCCGCCTCATCATCATGCCTCAACGCGTCGCTCGCTCCAGACTCAGTTGTTGGGCTGGGTCGTCGGCGGGGTAGTGGCGTTGGTGTCTGGCATGGGCGCGGTGCCGGTTGCCGAGGTCGTGCTGGCGTCGGTCGCTGCGGAATCTGCTGCCGCCTGTTGGTCGTCCAGCGTCATGAATTCCGGAGCTGCCTCAAGCGATTCGGCAGTTTCGGTAGTGGTCAGGCGAACGTCGTTGGTCTCGGTGTCACGCGACATCGTGATCAGGTCCATGGGGACGGCGACGTCCTTTTCGCCGATGCCGAGGAAACCGCCGACGCCGATGACGGCAGCGACGATGCCGCCCTCTGTTTCCAGGATGAGATCGTTGACGTCACCAATGCTCTCGTCCGCGGAATTATAGACAGGCTTGCCGATGTAGTCATTGGCGCTGATCTGCGTTTCAGACTGTTCCGTCAGATAGGAACCGGGACCTGCCGCGATGTCGGCGGACGTGTCGGAGGTAGCCGGAGCAGCGGCGCTGCCCGTGGTGCCCGCTGCCGGAGCGGCTGCATTGCCACCCATCGCCGGGTCTGCTGGAGCGGCCGGGGAAGCCGGGGTGGCTGGATTGGTGGTCTGGGCCAGTGCCGGAGCGATCGCGGTAGAGGCCATCAGAACGGCTGCAGCCGCCAGTGTGCTGAATGTCTTATTCATGTCTAACCTACCTTTTCTCGTTACCGGAGCAGCGTCTGTGATGTCGCTGCCGCTCCGGCGATACAATGGTCAGGCTAGGTGTTGGTTCCCGATTTCCGGCATCACATGCGCGGCTGTACAATGCACGGAGTGGTCAAGGGAGCCGTGAAAACGGGGGGCCTCGACCACCTCCACGGTGCCCGGTCAGAGGCGGAATGCAGCCTCTGCAATTCCCCGAGCTTCCACCGCAAGGCCAAAGAGCTGCCCTGCCTGCTGGTCTTCTTCTCGTTCCGCCGTGCTCAGGCCCTCCCATGCGGAGGTAATTGCCAGCGTATCGAGATCCGGGCCGAAGAAGGCGGGGCAGGTGGTCCTCTTTGCCGGCAGCGCGTGGGCCGAGAGGTGGACGCCATCGGCGCTGTAGCAGTCGAGCTGACCTTCGCCCCATCTCGCGTTCCAGATGTTGCCGTTCGTGTCGCATACGGAGCCATCCATTCCGCCCGGACGATTACCGGTGTCGATCAGCACAGACGCAGGGCCGGTCGGCAATCCTGTCGCGGGGTCGAGCGCTACGCGCATGAGCCGGTTCACCCGGGTGTCGACGAAGTGACCATTTCTCCCGTCTGCCGAGAAGCAGATCGAATTTGGTATCGAGATGTCGCCGAACAGCTTCGTGACCTGCCCCTGGGCCACATGATAGATTGCGCCTGCGCCGTCTTCTGCGCCCTTGCCCATGGTGCCGATCCAGAGGCTGCCGCTCGGGTGGATGCGGCCGTCGTTCGACCGGTTGGAGCGCCGGCCGGGCTCCAGTTCGCAGTAGAGGGAGAGGGTGCCGTCCATGCGATTGCGGATGAAGAGACCGCTTTCTGTCGCCAGCAACTGTTTCTCGTCATCGATCCGCGCCACCACGCTGGCCATGACGGGAAGCGGATGGGCCTGCTGCTCCCGCGAAGCCAGGTGCAGTTCATGGAGCGTCCGGCCGAGAATGTCGAACCACCACAGCGTGTCGGTCTCCACTTCATAGCTCGGGCCCTCGCCCAGTTCGCAGACTGTGGACGAAAGAACGTGGCCGGCGAAAGGTGTAGCTGACATGCGGTTGCTCCTCTGATTACCCCTGGCGCAATTTGGATGCCACGTTGACGGAGGGCAAGCCCGAGCTGGCTCCTTCCAGCGGGAACATGGAGCGAGGCTGGATAAACCGATGGTATGTCAGGATTAGGAATTGCCATCGGAATACTTTCGGCATACCTCTGCATTGTCTTTGCAGTTCAACGTGTTCGGGTGGCTATGCTCGCGGCCGCCATCTGCATGCAACGCTGCCAAATCGATTTTTACTTCCAGTCGGGGTGCCCTTTTCCCAGACAGGGTCCTGAACGGAAAAGCGAGAATTTGGGCCTATGCCGCAAATGGAAAAATGTGCTCGGACCGATTCGATGGATGCCAAGCTCCAGGAGATTGTCGGACTGAAGACACAGTTCGACGTCTTTCGTTTCATGCGGCGGCTGACGGAGGAATACGGCGCGAAGGTTTTCATGGTGGTGAACCTGCCGCCTCTGACCTCTCTGACGCTATCGTCGAACACGGTCATCACCAATTTGCCCGCGGAACTGATCGCTGCCTTTGACCGGGAGAGCCTGTTGGCCTCCAGCCCGGTGCTCAAGCGTCTGCGCGAATCGGCAGTCCCCTTCGCTCTTGATATGTCGACCGTCAGCAAGGAGCGGGGCAGCAGCGCCTCCGAGGAGATGTTCGGGCGATACGGCCTGTCGAAAGGCGCGCATTTCCCTGTTCACGATGGCACCGGACTGAGGGGATCCATTGCCCTCATCGGAGACCGAACGGTCTTCGACATCCAGCAGATGATGGAGCTGAGCTACCTCTTCATTCATGTCTACGAGGCGCTGGGACAGATTCGCAGCCTGACGATGCGGGCCGCGGACACCCTGTCCGATCGGGAGGTCGATTGCCTGAACTGGACGGCGGCCGGCAAGACCAGTGCGGAAATCGCCGAGATCCTCGGGCTGTCCGAGCATACCGTCAATCACTACCTCAATCGCGCTGCAAAGAAGCTCGATACCGTCAACCGCACGCAGGCGGTGGCGAAGGCTCTTCGCACCGGCCTCATCAAGTAGCAGTCCTGTATATGCTTTCAGCAGGCGCACAGGCTGCCTAATTTCTAGCCGACGACTTCGCCGATAGGTCAGGATCGGCTGTCCAGCTCGGATGAAACCGGGCAAATCCATTGGCTTCGGACTTGGCATACTTCATGCATGATATCCCTCAGGTCCAGAGGGGACTGACAAGCGTCCGCAGAGGCGCCGACAAGAAAAGCCGCCGTCCGATGCTGAGCGCCTGTGGCTGCCGGTCGGGCGGCGGCTTCATTCCGGTTGCAGCAGCAAGCACGCACCTCCTATAAGGTCTCGGAAGCCGCGACGCAGTCGTGGGTCGGATTGACAGGAGTGCGCTATGCCTGACGTGACGAAGGAACAGGTTCTTGAAACGCTTGCCAACGTGCGTGGGCCGGATCTTGAGGGCGATCTCGTCTCGCTTGGCATGATCTCCGACGTGTTCATCTCCGACAACAAGGTCTATTTCTCCATCACCGTACCTGCGGAGCGGGCAAACGAACTCGAGCCGATGCGCGTCGCAGCCGAACGGACGGTGAAGGCGATGCCGGGCGTCAAGGGCGCGCTGGTGACCCTGACGGCCGATCGGAAGGCGGGTGCCGGATCGCAGACGCCCCGGCCACAGCCGCAAAGGCCGGCACAGCCGCAGCCGAAAGCCCATGCGCATTCCCACCCGCATCCAGAGCCGGCCCGGCCCGGCAAGGCCGGCGTCCCGGGCGTCGAGGCGATCATTGCTGTCGCCTCCGGCAAGGGCGGGGTCGGCAAATCGACGACGGCCGTCAATCTGGCTCTGGCGCTGCAGGCAAACGGCCTGCGGGTCGGCATTCTGGACGCGGACATCTACGGCCCGTCGATCCCGCGCCTCCTGAAGATCTCGGGTCGCCCGCAGCAGATCGAGAACCGCATCATCGTGCCGATGGAGAACTACGGCCTGAAGGCCATGTCCATGGGCTTTCTCGTGGACGAGGAGACCGCGATGATCTGGCGCGGCCCGATGGTTCAGTCGGCGCTCCTGCAGATGCTTCGCGAAGTCGCCTGGGGCGATCTCGATGTTCTCGTCGTCGACATGCCGCCCGGCACCGGCGACGTGCAGCTGACCATGGCCCAGCAGGTGCCGCTCGCCGGCGCCGTGATCGTTTCCACGCCGCAGGATCTCGCGCTCATCGATGCCCGCAAGGCGATCTCCATGTTCGGCAAGGTGGAAGTCCCGCTGCTCGGGATCATCGAGAACATGAGCTACTTCCTCGCGCCCGATACCGGCACCCGCTACGATATCTTCGGCCATGGCGGCGCCCGCAACGAAGCGGAGCGCATCGGTGTGCCTTTCCTGGGCGAGGTCCCCCTGACGATCGATATCCGCGAACGCTCCGACGCCGGCACGCCTGTGGTGGTGGCCGATCCGGACAGCGCTGCGGCAAGGATCTACAGGGATATCGCCACGCACGTCTGGGCGGAGCTGAAGGGGCAGACGATACGACCGGCGCCGGCAATCGTCTTCGAGTAGCTTTGCGCGGGTGCCGCCATGCGCCGGATTGATTGTGACCTCAGTGGCCGCTATATGCCGCGTCCGCTGGACGAGTGTCTGGCGGAGCTGGCAGACTGCGGAACCGTCCTTTCCGTTCGGAGCTGCATGCCGCCCCTTCATTTTCGGAGAAACCGCTTGATCAATGCCTATCGCGCAGACGGTTCTCTTGAGACGTTGTCGGCCTCCCCGGGCCCGGCAGATGACGCACAGGATTTCGTCTGGATCGACCTGCTTAATCCCTCCGCCGCGGAGGATGCCTTCGTCGAATCCCTGCTCGGCATCGAGGTGCCGACACGCGACGAGCTGAAGGATATCGAGCCCTCGAGCCGTCTCTATACCGTCGGCAACGCGATCTTCATGACCTCCTCGCTGGTCTGGAGGGTCGAGTCGGGCGAGCCGGCCTTGACCGACGTGGCTTTCATCCTGGCCGGCGACACGCTGCTGACGGTCCGCTATGCCGAGCCGAAGGCCTTCCATCTCTTCGTCACATCCTTGGGGCGCCGTTCCGGCGATCTGGACAGCGGCCTTGCCGTCCTGTCGCGCCTGCTGGAGACGATCGCAGACCGTACGGCCGAGGTTCTCGAAGCGGCCGTTGCCGGTCTCGACGAACTGTCCCGCGAGATCTTTCGAAACCGCGGCAAACGGCGCCCGCCTCAGTTTCTCGAAAACAGGCTGGCCGACATCGCCGACCAGCACCGGCTGGTCACCAAGGTCCGTGACAGTCTCGGCTCCCTGTCGCGCATGCTGACGTTCCTGAGAAACCTTCCGGCGCTCAAGCAGGATCGCGCCTGCGCCAATCTCTGCAGGACGGTCGCCCACGATGTCGAGACGCTGTCGGAGCATGCAGCCTTCATTGCGGGCAATATCTCCTTCCTGCTCGACGCATCGCTTGGATTGATCAACGTCGAACAGAACGCCATCATCAAGATCTTCTCGATTGCCTCCGTCGTCTTCCTCCCGCCGACCCTGGTGGCCTCGATCTACGGCATGAATTTCCATTTCATGCCGGAGCTGGACTGGCAGCTGGGCTACCCCCTGGCGCTGCTCGCCATGCTGCTTTCCGCAGTCATCCCCTTCTTCTTCTTCCGATGGAAGGGCTGGCTCTGACGGAGCCGGCAGTTGCACGCAACAGAGCGACGGCTCGTGCCGACTGCTGGTCCCGGCGACCGGTTGATCGCGGTCCGAACCCGGGGGATCGTCTAACGTTTATGTGATCCCGCTAATTTTGCCGCAGAGCCGCGGTTTCCCCGCGTCCGCGTTAACGCCGCATCAAGGTTAATGATTGATTCTTCCCGGGTTGCATCTGTGTCCCGTGGAGTTACCGGTTTTGCGTTCGATTAGCGTACTGAGTCGCAAGCTTCGCGCCGATGCGTGGGCTGCCCCGGCCGTCTTCGGCCTTGCCTGCTGGCTGGGCTTTCCTTCGCCTGCGGCGCATGGGGATCTTTCCGATCTCCTGTCCGGTCTCGATTCCAGCCACAGGTGGCGCGTTGTCATGACCCAGTCGCCGGCGGGCTCGCTTCACTCCTCCGAACTGGCCTTTCCCGACATGGAACGCGTCTTGCCCGCCGACGCCGGCGTGACGCTCGCCGACGGTCGCAAGGTCGCCTTCGTCGGTGGTTCGGCGGTGGGCGAGACGACGCCCGATGAGGATCGCGTCAATCGCAAGGCGAAGAAGGGCCGCGTCGTCGTGGTCGAGCCGATGCAGCCGCCGAAGGCCTTCTCTGCAGGTTCCGTCCTCCAGCGCACCAGCGCCCTGACGCTGCCGCTGGAGAAGAAGGAGGAACTGGCCTCCTTTGCAAGATCGGGCGCCGAGGCAAAGCCGATCGAATTGGCCGCATTCTATTTCCGCAAGGAGGAGAAACCGGCTCCCGGCGTCTCCACCCTGATCGCCGGACTGGTCACCAACGACCAGGCGGACGTGCTCGCGACGGCCTATGCGCCGGCGGAGCCGGACTTCGCCCGGCAGTCGCCCTTCGATGCAATCCTCAAGACGCCCGAGCCTGGCCGCTTCATCCCGCCGATCGCCACGGACGATCATGCCTGGGCCGCGACTCCACTGCCACCGGAGGTCTTTTCCGCGCGGGAGCAGCAATGCCTCGCGTCCGGCATCTATTTCGAGGCCCGTGGGGAATCGGCGCGCGGGCAGGCGGCTGTCGGCCAGGTGATTCTCAACCGCGTCCGCAATCCCGCCTATCCGGATACCATCTGCGGCGTCGTCTATCAGAACAAGGACTGGCGCAATCGCTGCCAGTTCTCCTTTGCCTGCGACAACATCCGCGACCGCATTCGCTCCGAGCACCACTGGAAGATCGCGCGCGAGGTCGCCATGGCGGTGACGGCTGGCAAGATCTGGCTGAAGGAGGTCGGCTCCTCGACGCATTACCATGCAGTCTATGTCCGTCCCGGCTGGGCCAGGTCGATGAAGAAGGTTGGCCGGATCGGACTGCACGTCTTCTACCGCACCTACGGCGGCGGCTGGAGCTGATCCTGCACCATTCGTCGCAGCGATTCCCTCGCAAGTTTCGCAAAAGTGGTGGACGGTCTAGGTAACCAACTGATTTAAAATATATTTTTACTCTTCACGTGGTGCTTTCGTATGCCTTGACTATGCGGGCACGCAAAACTATGTTGCGCCCGACTTGAAAACGGGCCGGAAGGCGCGAAATCCCTCGCTGTCAGCATGTTTCGGACGGATCGCAAGGTCCCAAGGCCGTTGATGCCGCGAGACGGGCAAGGGAGATCGCAAATGACGGATGACCGGGACGATGGTCTGGAGCAGCGCCGCCGCCGTCTGGCCGCCAAACTGGCGGAAGTGGACGCGCAAGAGGCGAGTGAAGCGAAGAGGGACGCACAGAGCGGGGAAAGCCGTCGCGGGATGGCACTCGGTCTGAAAATCTCTTCGGAATTCATCGCCGCAATCGCGGTGGGGGCAATGCTCGGCTATCTTCTCGACCGATTTGCGGGTACAGGGCCCTGGGGATTGATTGTTCTTCTCCTCCTGGGCTTTTGTGCTGGCGTGTTGAATGTTATGCGCGCTGTCGGAATGGTGGCGATGCCGCTCGAGATGGGCGACAAACGCGACAAGGTGCGAAAGCCGTGAGGACTGCCGTTAAGGTCGTTTTCAGGGTGATGCGAGTGAAGGTATAAGGAAGGTAGACGGTGGCTAACGATCCGACCCATCAGTTTCAGATCCAGAAGATCATTCCGATCGAGATCGGCGGAATGGACTTTTCCTTCACCAATGCGTCGCTGTTCATGGTCGCAACGGTCGCCAGTGCGGCCGGCTTCCTGTACTTCGCGACGTCACAGCGCGGGCTCATTCCCGGCCGTGCGCAGTCGGTTGCGGAAATGTCCTACGAGTTCATTGCAGGCATGCTGCGCGAAGGCGCCGGCAATGCGGGGATGAAGTTCTTCCCGATGGTCTTCACGCTGTTCATGTTCATCCTGACGGCGAACCTCCTGGGCATGTTCCCCTATTTCTTCACCGTCACCAGCCAGATCATCGTCACGTTCGCGCTGTCTGTCTTCGTGGTCGGCACGGTCGTCGTCTACGGCTTCTACAAGCATGGCATTCACTTCCTCAGCGTGTTCGCGCCGTCCGGCGTGCCGAAGGTGCTTCTGCCGCTTGTGTCGTCGATCGAGATCATCTCGTTCCTGTCGCGCCCGATCAGCCTTTCGGTTCGTCTGTTCGCCAACATGCTGGCGGGGCATATCACGCTGAAGGTCTTCTCCGGCTTCGTCGCATCGATGGGCGCACTGGGCGCGCTTGGCGTCGGCGGTGCCATCCTGCCTCTTTTGATGACCGTCGCTATGACCGGTCTGGAGTTCCTGGTCGCCTTCCTGCAGGCCTATGTGTTCGCGGTACTGACATGCATGTACCTGAACGACGCCGTGCACGGGGGACACTGACCAAAACAGTCGTTGGCCCGGGAAACCGGTGCCAAAACAAGCCGCAATAACCATTTTAAAGGAGTTTTACATGGAAGCGGAAGCAGCAAAGTACATCGGCGCAGGTCTGGCTTGCCTCGGCATGGCCGGCACGTCTCTCGCCCTCGGCCGTATCTTCGGCGACTACCTTTCCGGCGCCCTGCGCAACCCGTCTGCCGCTGACAGCCAGTTCGGCCGTCTGGTATTCGGCTTCGCCGTTACGGAAGCTCTGGGCATCTTCTCGCTGCTCGTTGCTCTCCTTCTCCTGTTCGCCGTCTAATAACGGCTTCGGGTTCTGGATCACGGCCGCTCAAGACAGCGTGCCGTGATCCTTCGCATTTGATATCCACCTGGAGGTGATGATGTTCGTGACTTCGGCATTTGCGCAGACCGCGCCGGAAGCCACAGAGACGCTTGTAGCGCCCGGCGTCGCGCCTGCGGGCGAAGTCCACACGGAAACCGGCGTCGCCCATGACGCCGCTGCCGGTGGCGTTTTCCCGCCCTTTGATGCTTCGACCTACCCGTCGCAGCTGCTTTGGCTGGTCATCACGTTTGGTCTCTTTTATCTGCTGATGCAGAAGCTGCTTGTTCCCCGCGTTGGCGGAATTCTCGAGCAGCGCCACGACCGGATCGCTCAGGATCTGGACGAAGCGTCGCGCCTGCAGTCGGAAGCCGATGCAGCGGTAGCGACCTACGAAAAGGAACTGGCCGAAGCCCGCGCCAAGGCGGGTGCCATCGGCGAGACGGCGCGTGAGGCAGCCAAGACCAAGGCCGCCGCGGATCGCACGGCCATCGAGGTCGAGCTCGCCCAGAAGCTTTCCGCCGCGGAAGCCCGGATCGGCGAGATCAAGACCCAGGCCTTCGCCCAGGTCGGCACCATCGCCGAAGAAACGGCCGGCGCGATCGTCGATCAGCTGATCGGCGCCAAGGCGACGGCCGACGACATCAAGGCTGCGGTTGCCGCGGCATCTCCGAAGGGGGCCTGATCCATGGCGTTTGACGCAACATTCTTCGCCCTCGTCGGCCTCATTCTGTTCTTCGTGCTGCTGGTCTATCTGAAGGTGCCGGGCATGATCGGCAAGTCTCTGGACCAGCGCGCCGACAACATCCGCAACGAACTTGCAGATGCCAAGCGCCTTCGCGAGGAAGCCCAGCAGCTGCTGGCCGAATACCAGCGCAAGCGCAAGGAAGCGGAAGCCGAAGCCCGGGAAATCGTGGCCGCGGCGGAACGCGAAGCGGCCATGCTGACCGAGGAAGCGCGCCAGAAGACGGAGGAGTTCGTCGCTCGCCGCAACGCTCTCTCGGAGCAGAAGATCAGGCAGGCCGAAGCAGATGCCATCGCGGCGGTTCGCTCCGCAGCTGTT
>TARA_R110002051_G_scaffold136809_1_pt1 | contig 34145 bp, 31 predicted proteins | sample TARA_R110002051 | Tara Oceans TARA_R110002051 (sample SAMEA4397023) | marine metagenome | biome: Polar Biome; feature: [MES] marine water layer (ENVO:01000295) within the mesopelagic zone...; material: water (ENVO:00002006), including particulate matter (ENVO:01000060) such... | reverse complement strand
GGTTTTGATGATTTTTGAAAATCTATCAGCGGAGAAAGAGGGATTTGTATTCCTCTTTTTATGCTAGTGTTTATAAGGGTTACGCTGTAATATGTTTCGATAGGTCATTAAATAGGTCATTATCAATTATGCATAAAAAACATTAAATTGTATGTGCAAATATAATAATAAACCACTGAAAACACAAGTGTTAAGTCCAAATACTGAACTACTCAATGAACTTGTTTTTAACAATTAAAAAGAGGCTATTTAAGAGGTTTAACTCTTAAACGGTTATCCAATTATCAAAGGGTTTACTTCTTCAAATTTAAGCCCTGTATATTGGCAAAATTCATCAACAGAAATGAATTGATGATCTTGTTTGTTTAAGTGCTTTTTAATATCAATTAAAAGTAATCGTGAATAACGATAACTTTTACCCGTAATTCTTTGAACGTCTTTTGGATATATACATACTCTCTTTTGTTCAAATCTCATATACTATCTATACTTTAAACTTGGCTTTGCTATAGTTTATTTGGCTATGCCATACAAACGAAATAACAGCCTTTTCAAAGTTATTTAATATCATTTATCCATTAGTATGTAAAAATAGGTAAAAAAGAACTTATTGGGCTATAATAGCTCTGTGAGGTAGTGGTTCCTTGTGATTATCAATTTTAAATGAAAGATTTGTTTCTATAAATCGGTTTTTGATGCATCGTGATTTGATTTATGCGGTTTGAAAGAGTGTACCTCAACATTCTAAATGTATAATCAAAAAATGAAAAATTATGGCAAGACAAAAAGGCATAATTAAACTAAAAGGTACTATTGGAGATATTACCTTTTACAAAACCAAAGATGGACACTTGGCTCGTGAAAAAGGCGGTATTGATGCAAAAAGAATTGCAACAGATCCGGCTTTTCAAAGAACGCGTGAAAATGGTTCTGAATTTGGTAGAGCGGGTAAAGCAGGTAAAGTGTTACGAACTGCTTTGAGGTTGCTCTTATTGAATGCTTCTGATGGTAGAATGGTTAGTAGATTGACACAAACTATGGTGAAAGTCATTCAAGCAGATAGCACTAGCGAACGTGGATTGCGTAACGTCATTGATGGTGAAACAGAATTGCTGTTAGGGTTTGAATTTAATATTCGAGGTAAACTTGGCACCAGTTTATTTGCTCCTTTTACGGGTACAATTGATCGTGTAGCAGGAACTTTGGATGTTGAGATTCCTTCTTTTATTCCATCAAATATGATTGCAGCACCCAATGGTACAACACATTTTAAAGTGATTTCTGGAGGTTCGGAAATTGATTTTCAAGAAGAAACTTCTATTGTAGCTACTTCTGAAACAGCAATTTTACCATGGGATACTACGGCTACTGCTGTCATTAATTTAAGTAATGCTGTAACAGCAAACAGTACACATCCTCTGTTTTTAGCTCTGGGTATTGAATTTTTTCAAGAAGTTAATGGACAAATGTATTCTCTTAAAAATGGTACATACAATCCTTTAGCTATTGTAAAAGTTGATAGTGGTGTATAATGTTGTTGGTACTGTATAGAACTTATTTCCCTAATGGAACGCAAGGAACACTCCAATTTAACGGTAAAACTATTTGCTATACTATTGAGTTGCCTAGGTTAAACAATCAACGCTGTGTTTCTTGTATTCCTGAGGGGATATATATTTTGAAGAAGCGATATAGCAAACGATTTAAACAGCATCTTCACATTAAAAATGTGCCAGGAAGAAATTTGATACTAATTCATCCTGCAAATAATGCTCAAAAAGAATTAAAAGGCTGTATTGCTCCTGTAACAAAACATATTGGTATTGGTCAGGGTAATTCCTCAAGAAATGCACTCAAGAAATTAACTGATTTGGTTTTTCCCTTATTAGATAAAAATATACAAGTGGAATTGAGAATTACCTCAACCAACCTAAATGACAAAAAGGAAGTTGAATTTAAAAATATAAAATTATGAATGTAACAAAACGTGTAAATGCACCAACACCTAAGTTTTTTAAAGTTTTAAGAACCGTAGGTTTGTCATTGCTAGCTATAAGCGGAAGTATTATTGCTGCTCCTATTGCTTTGCCTGCAACTGTTGTAACTATTGCAGGATATGTGGCGGTTGCTGGCGGTGTTTTATCTGCTGTAAGTCAAGTAACTGTTGATGATGAAGCTCTAAAAGAAATCAGCTCAGAAAATGAAATAAATTCTGAGTAATGAAAACAAATATTTCACTTAAAATAGGAACTGCCTCAGGGACATTACTGAGTATCAGTCCTACCATTTTTTCTGAAGATATTCTCAAAACGGTTCTTCTGGCTATTGTTGGAGCCACTGTCAGTTTTGCGGTTTCTTATTTTTTAAAATGGCTTACAAGGTCTAAAAAATAGACTCCACAACAAATTAAATATTGTGTTCGGTTTTAGTGTGGTAACTTCTCCGAACGCTAAAGGTTCAGTCATATCGATTGAACCTTTTTTTTATCTTTCCAGTTTACAGGACCTTAATAAGGATATTTTTAGCTCTTGAATGGTTTTTAATTTATTTTGAAAACCTTTTTCTAGTACTTCTATCTTTTTTATTGCTTCTATTTTTGTTTGAACTTCTTTTTGCTGTAGATATACCTGATTTTTTATCAATAAATTTTTGACATCATGTATGCCTATAAAAGGAATCACAGACCCTTTTAAATAAAAATTATAACATTTGGATTCTAACAACATCGATGACAGCTGAAACAAAGCTTCTTTTTGTTCAATTGTTTCAGTTGAAACAACAAACGAATTTCTTACAGGAGTTCTACATGGTTTTCCACTATTTAATCCTTTGTTTAAGATGTAGAAATGGGGTTTAGAGTACGTTTGCTCGTGTTTGTGGGTTTTGATTTGAAAAGTTTGCATAGTTATCCAATTAAAAAATTAAGATTCTCTATGCTCCGCTACGCTTCGCGCAATAAAATTTTAAAAGAAAAACAGAAAAAAGAAAGCTCATTATTAAGGGAACGAGGCTATGCTGTCAAGGTTTTTGGAAAAAATACTACTGCTTAATTAGTTCAAAATATTAAACAGAAAGGGTATTTACTAGATTGTAAAAAAGAGCTGAAACAAGTTGAGCATTGCAGTGGAGATTTTTTTCAAAACCCGTAGGGCTTGACCTTTATAGCATAAAAGCATTGGACGAAGGGAGTGCCTAGTTTTGCATTCTTTTTTTTGTTTTTATTTCATTCTACTATTTTAATTTAAGGAAACTTTTGGGGTAATATGCTTAGGTGGAAGTAATTATTGATGTTGTAGCGGTTGAAAAAATAAATAAAGGACATTTTAATTAAAATTTCTTTACGGCTGCACTCGGTAAAGATAGAACAAGTTCCACACTACGCTCATTTTCTCGAAAAGTGATAAAAATGTGCTTTTTTTATGCGCGGTGTTGAGGTGGGGAAATGAAAAGAGTGATTCCCTGATAAGGGACTGAACGAATGTAGTTTGCCTACCACAGACACATGGCAAACATCAATAATTTGCTGTAACCTACACCGCTGAAATGGGTGGCGGGGAAAGTGGTCTTTTATAATTTGTTTATTTGTTCAAAATTTTAATTGAAATGGGAAGTGTGCGGCTGGAAAGCGGCTATTTTACATAATGGAGTTATGGTACAGAAAGTGAATGAATGCTGCCATAACTACCCGTTATGTAACTTAGCTTTGGGATAGCGTTTAAATTATTAGCTTTTTGCCTGGGGCAGCTCTTTATAGTTGTGAAATGAGGTACGAATGAAACAAGCTGTAATGTGCTGCAACAGTAGGGCAATTTAAACGCTATAGACGTGTGGTGCGGGGAACAAACCAAAAGACAGAGGCTTTTGAGCTTTCGACAGGCTCAAGCCAGGGCAAGCGAAAAAACTGGGTTTTGGTTTGTGGGGATTAAATTAAACCTAAATCTTTAGCAATGTCCATTACTAATTTACTCATCGGTCTTTTATGTAAGTCCTTGTCTTTAGTGTAATTACCTACTAAAGTTCTTTTAAATAATTCAGGATGTAAGGATAGTTTATTGAAATTTGACTTTAAACTTTTTAGATAGGACTTATTATAAATTTGACTTTTTATAATCAATTCTTCGATTAAATCAACTTGAGTTTCATATATCTTCTCTATATGGAATACATCATTTAATTTTTTAGTACTTGGATTAATGTAAACAGGCACATTAAAAGTAAAACCTATATCCTTAGAGTCTTTTGTTGTTAAATATTTAGATTTTGAGTAAGGACTTAATTTGAATTTGTAATTTGATTTTTTTGCTTTGCTTGGATTGGTTGTATATAATTCAAATTCAATATTTTTAGTTCCTTTTGATCTGTTACATGATGAACAAGTTGGATATAAATTAAATAAACATATACTCAAAAAAGGATATTCATCTTTTGAATAATAATGGTCTACATCAAATTTAGCGGAATAAATACCTTTTGATTTTACTGTAGTAATTGTTAATTGAGAATTACAATAAACGCATGATTTAATGCCAATTTCTTTAAAATATTTTGGATAAAAAGAGTTTCTGAGTACCTTATAACCTAATGCAATTATTATCGCATTTTTTATTGGACTTTTTACTTGTTTAGTAATTCCGTTTTTGTATGTTTTGTTTATTAATGGGACATTACCAACAATACCTAGGTTATTGTTAATCTTGGTAGAATCCCAAAGTAATATGTCTGGATTATTAACAAATAATGAGATTATATTCCTTAAATATATCCTATCATTATGAGCAGTTGTTTTAGCGTATAAAGCGTTTAATTTTGTAATTGCTTTTGTTCTTTGAATTTTTATGTCCGCCAAGAAAATAGTTTGAACTACTAGTGCTTTATTTTTATGAATTGATATCATCTTTTAGCTGTTTTAGTTTCTCTATTTGATCATTAATAAACCCATCTTTAGATTCTTTAAATGTTTCTGCATATAAATCCATCAAACTCATATATAAAATTGGTTCACCAACAATATCAATTATATTTTTGCATTTTTCTTTAACAACATTAATTTCATTTAGTTTATATTTTTTTTCCTGGACATCATTCATAATTTCAATAACTTCTTTGATTTTTTCTTTTGCAAATTGTCCCATAAAACCTTTTTTTAAGAAGAAATCATTTGCCAATAAATCGTGAATATTGGCCCCAAAAGTTTGTTGTTCGATTGTTTTAATTTTACCATTATCTAATCTCAATATATTAGATGATGGGATGTCTGACAATATAAAAGGTGAATGGGTTAAATAGATAATATGAATTGATTCTATGCCTTTTTGTCCTTTTCTTTTTATGTTTTCTAGAGCATTTAAAATACCACTTGTTAGTTCTCTTTGCATATCTGGATGATAGTATATTTCTATTTCATCTAATATAATAGCTGTATTTTTATAGGCAATCCTTATAACTTCAGTTTCATTTTTTGAAAAATGAACAGATTGTAAATTGTATAAATGATAAGTAATTGTATTGATATTAAAAATCATTTGTTGCTCACCAGAACTTAATTCACTCAGTCTTATAACTTTTTCTTTATTTATAGCTACTTCAAAATCTATATTAAAAAAACCAGGGAGTGAATAATCCATTAATAAAAAAGGTGTGAGTTCTTTATAATTTAAAAGGCATTCATCAATCCAAATTTTAAATTCATCTATAGTCAGTTCTTTATAAGAATGGTGTCCTGCTTTATTCCATATCGAGTCTGGGTTGTTAGTTATCTTAATAAAATTAATTGTTTGTCTTAATTTCTTAGTTATATGACTTTTATCTTTCCTGAGAAAAGTCATAAACTTTTTATAATTATGATTTAAGTTTTTATCTCTAAATAAATAAGAATAGTTTTCTTTAATCTTATCAATTTTTTTTTCTAAATAGCCTAGAGCGTAATCTTGATAGTTAGTATACCTCATTAAATAATCTGCACCTAATATAGAGCGTACTAACTTTACGGATTTTAAATTATCAAAATCATCATTATCTAAATATCTTGTTTGACTGTATTTTAAGCGTTCATCTTTATCTTCAAAACCAGCTTTTTTAATTAATTCAAAATCTTTTTTAGTAGAATATAAAAACTTTTTAAGCTCATACTTATTGAGTAATGATACCTTATTGTTATTTACAACATCAAAAGATAGGTTAGACATAATTCTTTCTTTGGATAAATGTAACTCTCTATTAATATCAAAATTTCCATTATTTCTCATTGGGTTTATCACTACCGGTGTTGTATATCCGTCATTTTTGTGAAAAAGACTATTAATCCAATTTCCCATAACCTCAGAGTTTAATGAATGGTGTGAATAATTCAAGCAAATTGAATAGAAAAAAGGGTCAAAAAAGAAATTACTTTTTTCTTCTGGAATACCTTCAGAGTTATATTTATAATATTGAAGAGTTCCTTTAAAAAAGCTAATAGAATAAACACCTTCAGAAGTTTGATATACAATGCTAGCTGTCAGTTTATTTTTAATCAAACGTTCAACTTTAAGGTCATCTTGTTGCTCACCTAATAGAAATTCTAACTTGATTCTAAAAAGTGTTTTTATTAGAGTTTGACCATTTGTTAACCCTTCTATATCTTTTTTACCATATGTTAGATTATTGTCATTAATAAATTTAAATAACTCTATAGATCTTGAATTTTTACTCTTCTGTTCTTCTAGTTTTCTAGCATCTTTTTGAGCCTTTTCTATCTTATAGCCTAATAAATATGAATGCTCTTTAAATAACTTTTCATTATCATTATAAATACTCATTGCATAAACTAAATAGTATAAAAGTTCAATTAACGCACTTTTACCAGAGCCATTTAATCCTACTATAGCAGAAACCTCTACATTAATTCCATTTTTTAATGTATAAATATCATCGGTAACATTTTGTTCTACATTTAGAACTTTTACTATTTTGCTTTTGTCCTTATTTAATTCGATAGTATAATTATTATTAAATTGATAAGGAGTACCAACAACTAAGTTTTTACTAAATTTTTCATTGCAACCTTTTAAAGGAATAATTGCTAATAACTTAAATCCACTCATTTTTCACTTTTATTAATTTAGTATTCTTTCAATCATTAAACTTAAATTTGTGGATTCTTCTTCAATCCATTTATCCTTTTTTATTAAGTCTAATATTAATTCTAACTCTTCCCTAGAAAAATGTTTTTTATTAAGACCAGATAATGGCTTTTCATTCCAAAAGCTTTTATGCTTATATGTACGTGTTGGAATTCTTTTATGAGGAGTATTTGGATATAGGATATAAATGTTCTTATTCCTTAACTCTAATTTTGATTTAATTCGAGAATAAATTTGTAAGCCAGCTAAGTCCCAATCACAAGAATAATATATAGGTTTTGATAATTCAACTTCATCGATGTCATCTAATATTTTGATGTTATTACCACCTACATACCAAAGTTTTATTTGTTTCTCCTTTGCAATCCATGGTTGTAATAAAAATGATTTATTCTCACATAATACTATTGCCTTAGGATTTGGATTGTCAACTACAAGTCTCCACTGATGCTCTTTCATTTCTAATGGAAATTCTTCAATTTCTAGTATTTTAAGAACTGCTTTTTTAATGCTAACTTTACCTTTTAGGTATTTAGAATTATCAAATACTTTTCCAGAAAAATCTTCAATATTTGTTAGTTTACTACTAAATTCTAATTTATTTTCATAGATATGCATTAACGTTTTTACATCCTCTGTTGTGAAATTTTTCTTTGCGGAAGTCTCTATACCATTCTGTTCTAAGAACTCTTTTGAAGCAATAAATTGTTTCAAAAATTCCAATTCATAGAATTTTTGAAATTCATCTGTTGAAATAAGATACTTATTGTTACCAGGTTTATAATCGAGTAATCCTTCATCATTAATTAAGTGTTTAATATATGGATGATCTTGAATTTTTGCACTTGTTTGTTTTAAAGTGTAAATGTCATTTAAAGCTTTTAATTCTTTCCAAGTGATATTTTTATTCATTATTGTGTTCAGATTTTATATAATGATCTATATCTTCTATAACTTCATTTAAGTCTGAAAATATTGCAAAAGGAGGAACATATGTTTCATTATTGGAAATATTATTTTCACTCATAATATAGATATATTGTTCACCTTCTAATATTTCACCTGTAGTTTCAATTCCCATAGTCACGATTTGATAACCTTCATTTTTTGCTAGTTGATGTAGCATATCATAATTACTACCTAAACCTTCAGCTTCATCAATGGGCATTATTTTTATTCCCTTGCGTTTTTCATCTTTGATTAGAGATAAACGAGCAAGAGCAAGTAACGCATTGGCTGTGTATGTTTGACCATTACTTCCCGAATTAACAACACCATTTTCAAGTTTTAAATCAAATTCTAAATCAAAATAGGATTTTGGATTCATTAAATCTTCTGGAGTAACTTTATAATTCCCCCCAGTCTTTTTAAAAGTATCTAACATCATTTTGTTTATATTTATTTCTTCTTTTAGAGAAGCAAACAAACCCACGCTAGAAAATTGACTATCTAATTGTTTTCTAAATTGAGTTAACCAACCATCAGGGTAATCCAATGATTTTTTATAGATTAAAGAAGCTCTATTACCACCTGTTATAATTCTCTTATTATTTCTTAAGTAGTTATCTATTAGAGTGATTTTAGTTAAATAACTATTATATACTTTATATACCTCATTAAAAATTCTTTTTAATATTTCAACTTTTCTCGAACCAATTTCTTGTATGTCTTGGGTAAGTTTATTTAAGCGCTCTGTAATATTAGATTCAATTAAGTTTTCATCAATTTTAGATGTTTGAAAAACTGTTGGTAATAGTTGATGTGCAAGCATACCAATTGAATAAGACTCATCTAAGTTCGTAATCTTTAAATTTTCTTGAGCTAATTTAAATTTTTGTTCAAAAGTAACTTTACTAGTTTTTGCTTTATCACTTAAAGAATATGGTCCATCTTCAGGATCTATAAAATCTTTATTGCTTGGCTTTTTAAATTCCTTGTTAAAAAGTAAAAAATAATCATTAGTAGCTTCTTCAATTTTAGAAGATGATAGTTTTACTTTATTTAAATTATCTTCTTTCTCATTTTCATCTTTTTGAAGTTCATCTGTTAGAAAAATCTTTTCTTTTAAGAGTTGTGCAATATTACCTTTTTTAGAATCACTCTTTAGATATTCATCAGGATTTAAATTAGCTTCTTTTATTTTATCATGAAACTCGTTTTCTTTACTAACAATCTCATCTTCTATCTCTAAAATTTTATCATTAATTTCTTTCATCGAAACTAAACTCTTATTAAAGCATTCATCTTCTAAAGTTTCGATTTGCTCTTTTAAACTAATGAGTGATTGATTTTTTTCTAAAATGAATCTGTACTTAGAATCCTTGTCCTTATGTTCTTTAAGAGTACTCTGTTTATTTACATACAAATCTAATTGCATATTGAAATCTTGCAATTCAATATTAACAGAATTATCTATTGTAAAACCTAATATATTTTCTCTATCTCTATATAAATCAATTTGTGATTTAATATTGCCATAATTAAAAAGGGCATTTTTAAGTGACGTTTTTTGCTCTAATTTTATTTTTAATAAACTTAGTTTTTTATTAACATCTGATTTAAGGTTTTTTAAAGACTCCTTTAAATATTTTATATCAGTTATATTCAAATATTGTTTTGGTGAGAAAACAATATGTTCATAAACACCATCTAGATTGAGAAAAAAGCCATTATCTGTTTTATCTTTTATATCTATTTTGTCAAATAATTCATTTGGAAAAGGCAGGTATCTGTTTTCTTTAATTAAATTTAAAGGCTTGTTTCGTGATAAATTTTGAAAGTAAATTAAAATACTTTCGTTGACATGGCTTAGAGGAAACTCTAAATTGTTAAAAGCCCAATTTGATAAGGATTCTTTATTTGTGAAATCTGAAAATACTGAAAGTACTTCTAATTCGTTAATCTTTTTTTGAATCTCTTCAACTTCTTTAGTGTAATCATCTTCGGCTTTATTAAAATTAGAGAGCCAACCCGACTTTTCAAACTCAACTATTATTTGTTCTTTTTTTAAATAATCTATAAACCTTAATAATTGATTTTTCTTTTCCTGTTTTTCTTTTTGTTGCTTATACCATAATTTTACTTTTTCAATATCATTTGCATTTGCATCAAGCCATTTTTGAACTTTTTCTATAATTTCTACTTTTTGAAGACTTAACGTAAATTCCTTTTTAATTGCAGACTCTTTCTGTTTTAAATCCTCAAATAAACTTTTGTTTTTGATGTAATCTTCCTTCTTTAATTTAAGGTTTTTTATATCTTTTATTTCACAATACTTTATAGATAATTCATTTGATAAAAGTCTTGTTAAACTAATAAAGTAGTTGTTGTTTAAACTGTTTTCTTTAAATTTTTCATCAGTATATATTTTAGACCAATAATTATACTTCGAGGTTAAATATTTGGTGTACGTTTCTTTATATATATTGTGTTTTTCGAGGACATCTTTTAAAAGATTTTGTTTACTATTTATCAATTCTATTTCTTCTAAATATCTTTTATGTTCGTGAAAATCATTATTGATATTTACTACTTCTTCATCATATTTTTTTTTGATGCTATTTTGATCATCATCTCCAAACAAAAAGTTTTTCAAATGAAAAGAATCGACTTTAAAACCTTTACCTCTTGAAAATGACCGAAGAATACTTGCATATGATTTTAATATATCCTTTTGAACTAAGTCTAAAGCTATTATTTCATTATCAAATAATATTTGATGATATTTCTTTCTTGAAAAGGACTTAAGTGTTGCATTTTCTATTTTTCCAGAAACTGAACTTAACGTCTCAATATTATTATTGAGTATTAATCCATTGTAAAAAAAAGGAGTTTCAAGAGGAGTTAAAGTTTCCCAATCATATCCATTTTGGATAATAAATAATTCTGCTTGATTAGATGTACTTTCAATGTATGCACCAATTACGATAAACTTATTTCTACTTACTTCTATATTAAGAAACATATAACCTCTACTAGAAGATTTACCTTTTAAGTCAAGAACCATCCCTTTGACTTCTCTTGGCTTATTTCCATCTGTTGATGATTGAAAATCTGCAGATCCAATTAATATTAATTGAATCATATCTGATATCATACTTTTTCCACTACCACTTTCTCCACTAAAATCCGTTCTATTGTTATGAAATAAATAATCTGCATTATAATGTTGTTTGATTCCAATTGTAGAAATGCTATATATTCTTGGGTAATTATTCTGCATCATTTACCTTTTTTATAAGTTCGTCAATGCTTTCTATTTGAGGTTGATACATTTGTCTTAATCTTTCAAATGAAGGTAATATTTTGAATCTATTTTTATCAACCTCATTTTCCCACATTAACCATCCCAAATCACCAAATTTTAAAAAGGATTTTCTTATAACATCTTCTAGTTTTTGATCATTATGATCGGATGTTTTAGTAGAATTAGTATCTGTAAGTAAACGAGTTAACGCAACCTTTTCTTCATCATATTCACTAAATAATAAACTTATAAATTCATTAATACTATCAAGCTCTATGTTACCATCAATTTTATACATTTTAAAAAAAAGTAACCCGATTATTATATATTCAGTTTTTAAATATTCACGGAAATCCGATGAAATATTACTTTTACCACCTTCTTCTAAATCTAAATAATAATATTGATTAAATTCATTTCCTTCTTTACATAGACTTAACCTAAAGAAGTCTTTGTAATAATCTTTTAAACTAGGGTAATATTGGTCAACAAATCTATGTAATTCAGAAGGTTTAGGGTACTCTCTCTGAATATGAATACCACTCTTTAATGAATAATCAATTTTCGAAAAGTATGTAATCGCTTTTCTATCATATAAAAAAGCGTATTTTATTTCTTCTGAATTGTCATTTGCCATATGGATACATTATTTATTACTGAATCGTTATAAGCTTCTTTATTAATCGTTAATCGGTATTTTGTTTTTTGTTTCGTTATATTTCTTAATATTTTATGTGTTGTTTTCACCGCAATATTAAAGTTGTCCTTTTCTATCATTTGAAAGAAAAAAGGAGAAAACTCCAATTTGTTTTCAGAATTAATTTTAGAGAATGCCTCTCTTGACCAAAAAGAAACTCTGTCTTTTTCAAATTTCCATTTTAGAGTTCTATCGAGAAGGACTTTTCTTTCTTTTAAATCAATCTTTCTATCAGTTAGTTTTATAGGTAGCTTGGGACTAATTTCTCTTAAAGAAATCACATTAAACTTTGAAATAATGGTTTTGTCCTTTACCTTTAAATTGTTAACATTGTTTGGAAGATTAATTATTTTATAGTTGTTCTCTTTCTTTATAAATGAATTGGTAAGAATAAAATTTATAAACTTATCGGTTTTTCTATCATAATCCTTTTTATTAAAATCATAAATAAACTCCCTAATTCTAGGTTTTATTTTTTCAATTCTATTGCTTACTTGTTCTAGTTGGCTTCTAGATCTATCATGAAACATTTGAACTTTTTTTATATTCTCTATATAATCGATTGCATTTTGACCTTCCAATATATTTGTAAGCATATCATCTATATCATATGAAATTTGGAATGCTTTTCTAAGTTCAGAAGCCTGCTCTTTTATTATTAATAATCCTATTTCTATTTGTTTTAAGAGTTCTAGAATACTTTCATTTTCAGATTTTATATTAATCTTAAACTCTTTAACCGATTCGTTAACCTGTTGGTCTAAAATTTCTATTTGGGCAGAAATAGCAGGTTTTCTAACATCAAAATGGTCTTCAATCCAAATATTAAAACTCTCTCCTTTTTCAATATTACTTTCTAAACTGCTAAATAGTTCATCAAACCATCTTTTAATTTTTGCCGGACTATAATTCTTTTGAAGTCTGTTTTCAATACTATTACAAAACTCTAAACCATATTTTTTAAACTCGTATGTTTTATTTATTTCATCACGCCAAAGAAATGAGTCTTGTAATCTTAAAATTATATTATTATTCCTTTCATATTCTGTTCTATTGGAATCTTTTCCTTGGTCTTTATAAATTTTATTAATGATTGATTTAATATTCTCTTCCGAAAAGTTCTTTTCTTTGTATTTTGAATATAGAGATAATAAAACTAACCCATCTTTCTTTTCAGGTATGAGTTTTTCATAATGATCTTTAGCTTCTCTGTAAAGATTGAAACTATCCATTTTCTATACTTTAAAATTATTTTCTATTTCCTTTTCAATTAATTTGTATTTGTCTTTAACATCTTCACCTAAATAAAATTCGAGTAAATCTTTTTTAGAAATAGTACCTTCTTTTAGAAATTTTTTTAAATAATCTTGATTGAATTCTAATAAAAGAATAGATTTTTCCAGTTGCTTTAATATTGCTTTATTATTATCAATATTATTCTGGACTAATGTTCTAACACTTGTGATTTCATTAATATCTTTAATAATTCTATTTACTAATATTGCTAACAAATCTTTGTCAAGTTCAATTTCTTTTGAATTTAATGCTATATCCCTTGCTAACATATATGCAATCGATAAATTGGAATAATCTCCTTTTTGTGAATCAATAATCGCCACAAACCCAACGCCTGGAATGTAACCAACATTTTCAAAGTTTTTTAATATAGAGTTATCTATTAATGAAATATCAAACACAATCAAACTTATTTTAGCCTCTCTATTAGCTTGTGCTTCGATTAATTGGCTCCAAGCAGTATCTGTTTTACGAGTAAAAATATCTTTTGATTCTATATGACCAACTTTAATACTTTTATCGAATTTACATTCTATTACAATTTTTAATTCTGAAGAACCGTTTACTTCACAAACAATATCACCAGTTTTATTTTTTGAAATACTACCTGAAGAATTTCCTGTTAAAAAAGCCTTGTCCTTTATTCGTTTTTCTTGAAAAAAAATATTTAAAAAATCGGCAACCTCATCTTCTGCTAAATTTCCTTTTATTGATGATTTATAAAAAAGCTCTTTTTTCATCTCGAAAATCATTTTCAGACTTTCTAATTCTGTACCTAACTCATTAGATGTTTTTGATAAAAAAGCTGAAATACGATCTTCCATAAGAGCAAGAACTCCTATGTAAATTGCGCGTAATAATTTCTCATCTCTTTCAGTTGCTGGGAGATTATCAAAATAATTAAAAACAATTTGGTTTTCAATCTCAAACTCTTTTACTTCAACTCGTTTGAGTTGTTGATTTAGGTTTAACATCTTATTCTATTCTTTCATATGAATAAACATTTTTAAAATTTCTATGTAAATAAGATCCTTGAGAAGGAGCATCTTTTAGATTTTCAAATTGATGTAAAGGAACTCCTTTATATACATATAAAGTGTTATTTAAAAATCTTACATATACTTCTTGATCCTCTTCGTTATATCCAATACTATCGATATTAGAAGAACTAACTGGTAACATTTCTGGTAAACTCATATTTTATAATTTTGATTTCGCCAAGATTTCAATAAATTTTTATATTCATCTTCAGCGTTATTAATTTTTAATAACCATTGTTTTGAAGCTAATGGATTTGAACTTTTTGGTGAATTTGCAATTTTAAAAAACTTAATTCTAGATGGTATTTTTACTGCTTCTCCAGAAATAAGAGCTTCACCTGTTCTTAAACTCGGCAGTAAATCAACCATACTTTGTAATTCATCCTGTACAGCAGCTCTAATATTTCCTCTATCTTTTGAGTTATTCATCCTCAAAGCGATCATTGTACCACATTGACTCAAAACTGTTTCATCAAGCTCAGAGGGTCTTTGAGTAACTAATAATAGACCAACCCCATATTTACGACCTTCTTTTGCTATCATTTGTACTGTTCTTGAAGAAATTGAATTTTCCCCAGCTTTTAAATAACTGTGTGCTTCTTCTAAAACTATAAATAAAGGTTGGTTTTTACCCCCAACTTTAGTGTTTACTCCCCAGAAGAGACCATCATAAACTATTTTTAATAATGTACCCGAAATAGAAGACATTATTTCACTAGGAACACCTGATAGGTCTAATATAGTTATTGGTAGTTCACTTCCAAGCCATTTAAAAAAAAGACTATCTAAATCCTGTATTATTTTACCTTCTGAATCTGGAGTTAAATCTCCAGGGGAAAATAGAAAGCTATAACTACTATCATTTAATCTATTTCTCATAGAATCTAAAAAACTTAATAGTCCTTTTGCTCGATTATTTAAAAAGGGAGCACTGTTACCTGTTCCTGCCTGGGGGTATTCATTTGATATCAAATTTTCAATACTTCCTTCGGATAGCTTGTCACTTGGAATTATTCTTCCAGTTTGAAAAGTCATTCTTTCAAAATCATCTAATTCAAACCAAATTCTCTTAATACTAAAAGGAATTGGGGAATCTGCAGTAATAGATTCTTTACCTACTTCAATTTCATTTGTAATAGCACTTTTAATTTTAGCTTCAACTACTTTTTCCCTTATATATTCACGATTGGAGTCTGTTAGATTTCCTGAAAAAAGTTTCATTAATTCTTTAAAGGGCAATGCCCAAAACGGAATATCTAATCTATTCTCTTTCTCTTTTGCATTAATCCCTATTACTTTCGAATGTTTAGAAAGGGAATCATTATATTCACCGTGTGGGTCTATTATTAAAATTCTTGAACTTGGAAAATCTCTTTTAGCAATTGCTTCTAATAATACAGATACAGCATTTGATTTACCACTACCTGTAGAGCCAACAATAGCACAGTGTCTAGATATTAATTTATCTAAATCAATTTTAGCATCTAAACTCTCTGAAACACTAATATTCCCTACAGTAATTGAATTTGCTTCTTCATAACCTCCATAAATAATATCTAAATCATTTATAGTTACTAAATGAACTTTATCTCCAGTTGTTGGATATTGAGTTACGCCCCTTTCGAATCTTTTCCCTACCTGTTCACCAGCAAGAACTATATTGATCCAGCTTGTGTTTTTAAAAGAATCATAATCTTTAATGTATATTTCTTTTAAATTTTCGGGTATAGCTCCAGCTCCTATTTGTGTTACAATACCATACAAATTAGCATATCCTAAAGGAACTCTTACAAATGAACCTATTTGACCAACTCTATACACTATACCATCAATAATTGGCATATTAGATTTTATATTGTCAAATAACTTTACTGATATACTATTTCCACTGATGCTGTCTATTTCTCCAATTTCAGTAATTCTATTTTTTCCCATGTTCACCAGCTTTTTTTATTTCATTATCACTTATCATAGAATTCAAGAAAATTGATAATTTCCCAAAATCTGATAAAATAAATTTTCCATTACCAGTCCATTCTTCTTCATCTTGTTCATCCTCTTCAAAATATAAGTTCAAGTCATCTAAACTAGGCTTAGACTTAAGTTTCCAATCACCAAACTTACATCCTATAATAGCACTTTTTGTACCATAAATAGAAATTTTAGAATTTTCAGCACCTATTTTAGAAACATTATTCTCTGGCTTTAATAAATCATATTGATCAAAAATTAAACCTATTACGTGTGATGTTGTATTAGTTCTTAAAGCAGATATAATTCTAGAATTAATATGTTCATCACCCCAAGAATACCCACAAGTAATTAATATAGAATCATCTTGTTTAATAAAATTTGACAACCGATCTAGCAAACCTTCATATGGTTGTTTTTTAGAATCTTTATATTTTAAATTTGAAGGATAAATAAGTATATCTTCCTCATCAGGATAGACTCTTAAAATTTTTTCAGTGTCTTTATCAAAATGCCAACCTAAGGATCCATGGATTTTCCATAGTTTAGTTTGATTTGACAAAAAATTTAAATCTTCAACTGATTCAGGATTGAAAAAAGGTCTTAAACTTCCACAAAAACCATCGTAATAAGGAACCTCTTTGTTCTCTAAACCTAATTCAAATAAGAAATCATAATTAGTTGTAAAAACCTCTATAGGAAATTTTCTTTCTGCTTGTGCTATCCAATTGGCAAAATCTGTATGAACTAATTCATTTACCATTTCTTTTTTTACAATATTTGCCTCACTATCAATATGGACACTAACCATTTTTCTTACACACTTTTTTATTTCAAGAATCAATTTTTCAAATCCTTCTTTCTGTAAAGTATTTAAAGTTCCTCCTCCTATAAAAATAGACTTCTGTTCAAGGTTTGATAATATTGTCTCAATATTAAAATTTTCTTCACCTAATTCAATACTAATTTCTTGAAGTGCAGTTTTGTATTCACCTTTTAGCTCACCAACAGTTTTGACAATATCAGTTGTCATTTTAGTTATTGCTGGAACAGTTAATGTTTTTTCACTTTTCTTAGCCAAAGAACTACCTGCTCCAAAAAGAAATCCGATTCTTTTTTTATCTGATATAAGTATTTGTTGAATTCCTCTAATATATTCTACAGGGTCGTGATAATTTTTCATGTTTTTATCTGTTAAAAATGGCTAATTTCTACTTTATAATTTTACTAATTTTATCGTTTTATTCTAAAAGAATTACAAACTCTTTTTTAATTACCTCACGTACCTTTTCAGGTACTTCAAATTCTTTACATAAAGAAACCCATTTTAAAGTAGCTTCTTGTATGTTTTTTATAATTCCTTTGGGGTTTTTAACAACGTAGGCTTCTGCAATGGTTAACACATCTTCTAACGTAATTTTATTTCTTTTATGGTTGATTGACAAGGCTCTTGTTACGTTACTAAATGTTAGATTTATATTTAAGGGGTATGTTAAATCGTACGCGGGTGCTAAATTCCAAGAATTTGTTTCTTTGTTATACATAAAACTATGATTTTTTAAATGGTCATCAATGTTTGCAAAAACAATATTAAACACCATACGTCTAAAGAGTTCTTGAATATCTTTATGGGGTACTTTAAGGTCTAATGCTAGTTTAAATACGTTTTCATAACTAGCGTTGTCTGGTTTTTTAAAATCCCATCCTGTTAACCCCGACACGGTTAAAACATGTTGTTTTTCTCCGTGTTGTCTATCATAACGTAGTGTTGCAAAATGTTTGTTGTCTATTAATTTTGAAGGCATCATTTGTATACCTACTTCTTTTGCTAATTGATAATATATGTATTCTATTTTTTCTTTGTTATAGCCCGCTTCTTCATCCATACACAACTTTACGAGGTAATGATTGTAATCTTCTGAGTATTCTATATCTCCAGGAATAATGTTACCGGATTCCTTATGCTCTGAAATAAGAATTTTGGGTCTTGCACCACCTGCTGATGTTCCTATCTTAAAGATATTTAAAAGGGCTAAATCATTTAAAGCCTTTCCTGCTGTTTTATTTTTTATATCTAGCACTTTGTTTAGTACCTCAACAATTTCTTCTATATTAATTGTTGTTGATGTTGGTATATCTACCGAAGGATGGTATTCAATGGCTCCCATACCACGATTAGAAACATAGGTTAATTGTTCTAGTGGTGTTATTTTTTTAACCTCTGTCTTTTTAGCTTCTAACCACTCTTTAAAAATAATATTTCCAAACAGATCAGGTAAGGAATCGGCAATCATAGGTGGCAATCCTCTGAACGTTTCTCCTTCGAATTTTGAAAATACTTGTACGGGTTTTATTCGTTTAAAAACATAAGGAAATATGTTGCTGTATTGGTTAGATTCTAAAAAATCTGGATTGTATTGAAAAAAAGAGGTACGCTTGTCTATATCGTATCCTATTTTACCTATTTCTATCCCAAACAATATCACTTCTATGATTTGATTCTTAGCCATTTTTAATATAATGAGTTTATATCATTCTTATTTTCTAAATCTTTTAATGCTTGAAACAATGGTTCTAGCAAATCAAAATGATTTGCTATTTTTAGCACTGTATCTAAAGTTGCGTTCTTACCGTTTTCAAATTTTTGAATGGTATAACGTGATAATTCTAAAGCTTCTCCAAGGTCTTGCTGAGACATTTCGTAAATTTGTCTTTTCTGCTTGCAGACCTCACCCAACTGCAATTTTACTTCCTTAATAGTGGTTGCATCTATCATATTCTGTTTATTATAATACACAAATATAATCAAAAACTTTAAAATGTGTATTATAACACACTATTATAAGAACTTATTTATTATTTCATCTAGCTCTACTAATCAAGGAAAACGAGAAAAATGAGTTTTGGCTTGTGGGGGAGTTGTAGTTCATTTGCTATATTTACTTTTACGTTCACTTTTATCAATCGTTCATTATTCATGAACAGCTATAAAACATGAACAAACATGTGAAAAATATTTAACTATATTTCTTCTAATTAAAAGTCATGATGGTTAAACTTTGGCAAAACTGACAACTTTTGCCAAAGTTTAATTTACTTGAACCTTTAGTTTATTTTGATAAAACTCAATCAATTTGTATTAAGAAATAAGATTTTTAGTTTCTAAATGAGTTCTCGATACGGTTTTACAGTCTCATTTCGACAAGCTCCATGTAACCGTAAAATCACTAATGAGCTGACATTTCTAAAAGATATTTTAACTTCAAAACACACAACGAATATTACTTACGTTTGTCTTTTGAAGTATTGTCATAAGCAATTAAATTGAATAGTTCTCGCATTCTGCTTCTGACTCGGTTGCCATAGTGTTGTTCAATTTCTGATGCAGATAGGTTAGTGGTGATGTGGGTTTTTAGCTTTTTACTAACGAATAAATCATAACGGCTTAAAATGATTTCTGCCATAACATTGCATTCGTTACCGAAGTATTTTAAATTGCTTTCCGTTCCTAAATCGTCAAAACAAATGGTGTTGTATTTTGGTTGGTATAATTTGCCTTTGCTATACCTGTGAATGACTTCGTAACCGTCTTGTATGAATTCAAAACTTACATCTCTACAAGATTTTACATGATATTTTTCTTTTTCAGTAATATGTTTTATCAAGGTCATTAATGATGTTTTTCCACAACCTATGGGGCCAGAAAGTAAGATGCCTTTTTTTAAAGAAATATTGAGTTCAATAGCTCTTTTTTCATCTTTCAGCATATAGGCTATTAGCTTTTCAATAATGGTTTTATCTTCTTTGTAAATTTTGAAATGTGTTCCGAATAGTTCTTTGCCTTTTTTTTCGAGCCATTGGGTTATTTCTTGGTAGTTGTGTCGCATTTTGGTTTATAATTCATTATAGAAATTGCTTTACGCTATCACCTTAGTGCAAAACAATCTAAAAAAACATTTATTTTATCAATGTGTTCTTGTTCATTTTGTCTTGAAACAAAACGAACCAAAAATTCAAGCCTTGAATCTTCGGCGGTCAATTACGTTTTCTATGTCTAAAAGAAAAGAACTCACTGCGTTCAAACAGCTTTTCTTTTTTAACGACATATTCAAACTATTGACACTCGCCTGCCAGATTTCTATGGCGAGTTAAAATTGTAACTAGATTTATGACTTTTACTTTTATTCATCTTTTTTTACGGTTTTTTCAATTGATTGACGCTCGCTTACAAATCCTATGTCGAATTGAGATTGTAACTAGCTTTGTTATCTACATTTTTAGTCCTATTTTTTTATTTACACTTCGACGGGGGCTCAGTGTGACAATAGAGCGATTTATTTAATTGAACAAATACAAGATGGGGCAAAGCGTTATAATGGTTCGGAGTAATTTTTATCCGTAGTAATGTTGAGTTGTTTTGCTCGATTTATCGGTGTTGTGTCGGTGTTGTGTTTAAAATTAGTGCTGTTGAGCATCCAATTCTCTGCAGCAGCTTTCCAATCGACCATTTTGGTTTTTCCGCCTACTAACCAACCATTGCTGGTAAAATAATTGTAAAACTTCTGCGCTTCTACTTCTGGGTGTTTTTGTTCTATAAAATACTTATTAACTTCTTCAAAAGTCGGCTTGATAACTGTGCTTGAAGTCACACTATTTTTCTTTTTTTGCCGCAACTTTTTTTCTTTTACATCGGCCTGATTTTTAAACTCTATATTTTTATTTTCAAAATTTGGTGCTTGTTCTTCCAAGTTTAAAATGTTTAAAGTGTTTGTTTTGTTTATACTGTTTATAGAAGATACCAGTGCTTGTTCACTACTAGTTTTTTGCTTGTTTAGAGCTTGTTCATCAACAGGGATATTTTTTTTAGTATTGCGGTCTTTTTTTTGAACTGGTTTTAAGTCTTCTGAAAAATTAAACATATAGACCATACTGCCTTTAAAAGGATTATAAGATGGTTCGTATTTAAGGTATCCCTTATCGTTTAATTCGCGGATACATTTGTGATACGTTGCTTTAGAACATATTTTACTAATACGCATGACCTCGTCTCTTGTGATGCTTATTGGGTTTTTAAACCGGTTGACATTCCAATATTGAAATAAGCCTAAGTATAAGCTTATGTGGGTTGGGTTTAAATTTGAATCGTGAATGATGCGGTCAAAAAATCCTGTTAAGTGTTTAATGTAATTCATTGGTAAATATTTTAATTCTTATTTCATTTTTTGTTTTATTAAAACCCTTCAATATGCTTGTGATGACACTTTCAAAAAAATAACATTTACTTTTATTTCTCTCAGTGTATCCCTGTTCATTTTGTCTTGAAACAAAATACTTCGACTCCGCTCAGTACAGGCTATAACAAAAATTCAAGCTTTAAATCTTCGACAGTAAAATTGAATTCTTTTGTCTTAACACAAAAGAAACAAAAAGTCAAGACTTGGATTCTCAGCGGTCAATTACAATCTCAAAGCCTAAAAGAAAAGAACTCGGCTTAAGTCTCAAACAGCCTTTCTTTTTACGGATTTTTCAATTGATTGACACTCGCTTACTAATTCTATGTCGAATTGAGATTGTAATTAGCTTTCGGAATTATTAACTTTATTTTCTTCTAAAACCTTTTGAATATCATCGTAGGCATAAAAGATAATGCCTCCAACTTTGGTATAAGTGAGCGTACCATTGATGCGAAGGTTTTGTAAAGTTCCTGGAGAGATGTTTAGTAATTTTCGGACTTCTATAGATTTGAGCCATTGTTTTTCTCGATACCCCGCTTGATGGGTTATGATGGCTTTGATGCTGTTTAAAAGGTCTATTCTGAATTGGTGTAAGTCTTCTCTTGTAATTAGTTCTACTTCCATAACTTGATTTTTAGATTGTTATGGTACAAATTTGTTGGTTTTGATTGATTTTATATCACAAGGCAAACCGAAGTTGTGAAACATTTTTATTTAAAGACAATAAAATCAATCCCTTAGGCTATTCATCTGAATAGTCCATTCTTTTTCTCAAATTTTCTTTAAGTGAGGTCATAAACTTTGTTCTATCTCCTTTTCGCATTCTAATTTCTAAAAATGCTCTGTGATATTGACCTAAATTGATATTGAAGGTGTTTTCGAAATAAGCAGCAATGTCTTTTAAATCCGAAGCTCCATTATTGAATACACCTTCTGAATGTAAAGCGTATAATAACTCAATTAAAGCGACTTTAGAGCCTGTCCAATTTTGTTTGATCTTCGGGTCAACTTGTGATTTTTGATTAGGTTGTTTATTTTCCAATATCAATAATTTATCCTCTAGATATACTTGTAGTAAATCATGAGCCATGATTTTAGCGACTTTGTAGCTGTGGGTGGTTGCAAAGTTTTTGTCCGACTCGAAATAGAAGGAATTTAAGCTTAGCTTAACATCTAATTTACCACGCACAAAATATTTATGGTCTAAATAATTGCTTCCTGTTCGGAAGTATCTATAAAACTCTAATTCGCTATCAAAGAATAATTTTAGTTTTCGCAATTCATTTCTGTAAAATTTTTTCACCACTCTTTGACCTCCATAAGGTCTTTTGGTTTCCATTTTATATATTTTGTTGTAATAAATAAATTTGGAGGAAAACTGTGGCTTGATTTCTTTGAAAAAAATAATTTCTTCGTTTGTAGATTTGAATTTTCTTTTTAAGACAAACTTTTTTAATTTTTCTAGAGACCTTAAGGTTATTTCAATGGCTTGTTCGCATGCCACAATAGGGTCATCAATCTCAATATTTATAAAATTGAGTTGTTCTTGTAGGTCTATTAGTAGTTTGTTTATTTGAAACTTCATTTTTACATCTAATATGAACTTCTAATTTGAGTTTTAAACGTTTGTGCATTACACTATTTAAAATAATAATGTTAAATAACGGAGTGTTGTTATTATTCAAATAATATAGTTCGTAAACCATCCACCTCAAAATTTAATGTACTTATAGAGTATGATGCCCTCTTTAATTCTTATTTTCTCAATAATATCCTAAACTTTTCTAAGCTTTTATTCTAGACTACATTCAAATAATACAATAGTATAAAAGTACATATTACTGGTATTAGCTATGGTACAAATTTTATGAAGCGTTTTGATTAAGTTCATCACTTTACTTATGACCTAAAACATATTGAATACCCAAAACCGCTATATAGTTGTATTTCATTTGAATACCATTTACTTTTTGAAAAATTGTTTTTTTTATTTCTGCACCAAATCTTAAGTTTTTTAACCCTCCCTTGTAAGTAAAGTAATTTAACCCCAAGCCAGCATCTAATTTTTGATTCCCTGAATTAGCTGTATTAAACAAAGGCATCATCATAGGATTAAAGTCTTCATCGTTTCCTTGAATTTTATTAAGTTTTGAATAAGATAAGGATGTAGACAAGCTTACTGAATTAGAAACTTTAATAGCACCCCATCCAGTTGTTGTTAGACTATTATCCTGCTTATAATTGTATTTGTTTTTTGATGGTCTTACTTTGTAAATAGTTTGCCCCCCCCAAGAAAAGCTATTTGATTGCCCTAAATAAGTTAATCCTATAAATGGATCCCACGTACCACTTCCTAGCTGCATTTGGTATGCTAGTTTTACATTATTCATCATTGGTGTATTATCTGTTTTACTTATACTACCTGTGGGTATAGAAAGACCTACATTAGTATGTAATGAATGTGAATTACTTTTAAAAAAATTATACAGTAGAGCGATTGAGCTGTCGCCAAAACCTTGGGATTTTGTTGTAAATTGACTACCCATACTAGATTGCGAATCCATTATATTAGATAAATAATTAGCCATTAACATTACTGTTAATTTATCTGAAGGGGCATACATTGCACCTAACATATGCATCTGCATTTGCATATTTTGAGGCGCTACCATATAATCATTGAATATATCGTTGTCTGATATGCTTTTGGAAGATTGTAGATTATCAGACATATTCATAGACATAAATCTATAAGAAAACATAATTTCTCCTTTACTATGATAATGGTCTCCCATTACACTGATTGGTGCGTGGCTATCTGGTCTATTAGAAACCCACTTTTTATCTTGGGCGAAAATCGTTGTATAACCAAACTTAATGATGATTATAAAGAAATATTTTTTTTTCATTTTGTATATATTTTATTGTGCCTGTTAATGAAGGGCTGCTATTAATAGCATTGGGCAGTGACAAGCCCTTCATTACAGGACTTTATATTTATAGGGTGTACTGCCCTTTTAATTTTAAGTTTACGACAATATCTTGCTCTGTATTATTTTTAAAATACCATCCGTGACTTCCTTCAAAAGGGGCTAACATTGAGCCTACCATATTATTGGCAGTGGCTATGGTATAGCTGTCGTAGTACGTTTGTTTAGGTTTTACTTTTTGTTTGACTTCGCCGTGAAAATCGAAATATAAAAGCTCTCTATTTTGAGTTGTCCATTCATATTTTACTGTACCGTATTTAAGCACATTAATTTTGAACTCGATTCCTTTGCCAGCAGGAACAATGACTTCTGTTTGGTCTTCTCTAATTGGTAATTGTTTATCTGGCGCAGGGTAATCTGCTTCTACAGGTCTAGGAACATTAGGTCCAGAACCTACTTTTTCTATTTTTACCAGCGGTATATTTGTGTTTGATACCATTGCTTGTAAGTTATTATCGTCTTCATCGGGAACATATAGTTTACTAAAGCCAAATAATTTTCCTGTTCCGATAGGGTCTATACCATATTCGGCAGGTAGTACTGCTACTATTAAAAGTGCCATACCACAAATAAACGCTATAGCTATTGCTTTAATGATACTTTTCTTTTCTATATTTTGGGTTGGTGTTGAATTTGAATTTTCCATTTTTTATAAATTTTAAGATGTAAAATAACCGGCTAATTGGAATCCTAATAAAAGGAACCCAGCAGCCATTAATGCTGTGTTTGTAATTGTTGAGAACTTAAGAAAACCAGGGTAGCGCCTCCAGATCGTAATAAGAATAAGCACGATAGCTAATGCTATAAATTGACCAATTTCTACACCTATATTAAAGCCAATAAGGTTGGTAAATAAGCCCTCTCTATCGAATTTAAATTCTTGTAATTTACTAGCGAGCCCAAAACCGTGAAAGAGTCCAAAAATGAGTACTGCCGCTTTGGTATTGGGTTGTTTACCAAAGAATTTTTTAAATCCGCCTAGATTATCAAAACCTTTGTAAACAATAGATAATGCAATAATTGCATCTATTAGATATGCGTTTATACTCATATCTGTCATTACCCCTAGTAGAAGTGTTGTGCTATGTCCAATTGTAAAAAAGCTGACATATAAAAGCACTTCTTTAGGCTTGTATAAAAAGAATATAACGCCTACCAAGAACAGTAAATGGTCATACCCTGTAATCATATGTTTGGCTCCTATATATAAAAAGGGGCCAAACGCTACACCGCTATTGCCTGTTAAAAAAGATTGTGTGTTTTCGTCTACACCGTGCGCATAGGCTGTAGAGCCTAAAGCTGCTAGAAAAAACAGCGTGCATAGTGCCCATATTTTTTTTGTTTGCATAATTTTTAAATTTAATGTGCGTGACCGTGAGATTTTACTTGTTGGATACTATCAAAACGTCGTTTCTCTTTTTGAGATTTTGACGCTTTGATTTCTGTAGTTGTATTAGTGGTTTCTTGTGAGGATGCCTTCTTTTTTGTATCTCTACAAGATGATAATACGGCTAATGTGATTGCTGGGATAATGATTAATTTTTTCATTTTTTTTTATAATTTAAAGTATTATTCTTCTTCGGTTGCATTACGTAAGGCCGATAAAATGGCATACGCATTTTTGATTACGATTTTTGCATTTTTTAATTGTGCAAGGTTACCGCCTGATATAGCCGTATAACCTTCTTGTTGGGCTGCTTTGTTAATTTGTTCTAATTTGAAGGTGATTTGATTTTGATTATTAGCCGTTTCGACAATTATAAAATCTTTACCTTCATATTGTACCAAAGCTTCTGTTGGCACTGCTAGTTGTGTACTTGCATTAGTTTCTACCCAGGCTTTTACATACATTCCTGGAAGTAAATTTTTGCTTTCTCCTTCAATATGGCAATGTACTTCTGTCATACGGTTTTCATCTGTTGCTTTGCCTACTAAAAACACGTTAGCAGTACGATTAAAATTATTTTCGTTAGCAAGTGAAAACCTTACAGATTGATTGATTTCAATATGCTTTAGGTCATTTTCAAAAGCATTTAAAGCTAGATGAATATCTTCTACGTTTACCAATTCAAAAATGACATCTTGAGGATTTACGTAATCTCCTATATTTTTTTCGCTAGTTTTAACATACCCAGATATAGGTGCGTATAAATTGGCAACTCTTGAGATATTCCCTTTTTTTATAGCACTAATATTAAGACCTGCGAGTGTTATTTTTTGCTCGTATCCTTTTATTTTTACTTGTGTAATTTTAAATTCAGAAGCTATTTTTTGAAAGGTCTTTAAGGAATTTACATCTTCGTCTCTTAGTTGTTTTTGACGTTGATATTCAGCTTCTAAAAACTCTAATTCACCTAAACTTTCTAAATACTCTTGCTGAATAGTTATAAATTCAGGGTTTTCAATAGTTGCTAAAACTTGTCCTTTTTTTACCTTTTCACCAGGTAATAAACCTGCCGATTTTAAGTAACCTCCTAAAGGTGCTGATACTGTTGCCATACTGTTTGGTTCAACATCAATTACACCATTTAACTTTATAATACTACTTAAGTTTCTGGATACGATACTGCCCGTTTCTATATTTGCTAGTTCATATTGTGCTTTAGTAAATACAATCTGGTTTTCTGAAACAGTTTTTTTGGAACTGTTTACTTCTAATGTAACTTCTGAAAGGGCTTCTTTATCTTTATTACTACAGCCCGTTACACTTAATACTACCAAGGCAACGGTAATTGTTTTTGAAATTATTTTTTTCATTATTTCTATACTTATTAAATTAATTATAGCATCCTATGGTAAACCTATTACCGTTTTAATGGTAATGATTGATTGATTGTACTGCCATAAGGTGTTTAAATACTCTGTTTGAATTGTTGTTGCTAATGTTAGGTTTTGCAAGTATTGTGTGTAAGGCACATCACCTCCTTTAAAGCTTTTCTCTGAATTTTTAATTATTAAATTAGCTTGAGGAAGTGCTTCATCTTGATAATATTTTAATGTGCTTTGATGTTTAAGATACTCTTGATATAAATTTTCTAATTCTCCTAGAAGCGTGGTTTTAGTTAACTCTAATTGTGACTGGGCAATAGATTCATTTAATTTGGCTTCTTTTATTTTAGCCCGTTTTCCACCTGGTAATATGGGTATTGCTATTCCTGCTTGAAAAAATGAAAATCGGTCACTTTTTGTCAATGTTTGATTATTTAAGTTTTGCCCCACAAATGTTTGACTATTATAACCAAATATTAAGTCTGGTAAGAGACCCTTTTTTTGTACTTTGGTTTCTTGTTGCGATACTTTGGTTTCTTGATTTAAATAACCCAACAGCGGACTTTGCTGTACCAGTTCTGGTTGTATTATTATTTCTAAAACCTGCGGTTGCATTTCATTCTCAACAATAGTTATATCATCTTTTGTATTTAGCAGCGTTTGTAATTGCTTTTTAGCAATTCGTAAATCTGCTTGATTTTGCAACAACTTATTTTTCACCTGCATAGCCTGTGTTGTAGAGGTAACACTTTCTAACTTTGTAGATTCTCCTGATTTATATCTTGAGAGACTAGATTTGTTTAGGTTACTATACAAACTATCTTGTTTTGCCAGTAGCTTATTTTTATGAAGTACATACTGATAATTTAAATAGGCCATTTTTACTTCACCTATTAATCTGTTTTCTTCCATTATTTTTAGCTGCTCTTGGCTTAAGATTTTAGCTTTTGCTAGTTTAAATTGACTTGTATACAACGTAGGGAAATTAATTCTTTGCTGAACACCAAAATTATTGTCTTGTATCTCTGGATTGTTGAGATTACCAATACCATAAGACAGTTCTGTTTTTGGAATAGTAATAGCACCTAATTTTCCTGTCTCGGCTACATCAACCTCATATTTAGCTATTTTTATACGATTATTATTGCTTAAAGCCTCTTGAATAGCTTGCTGTAGATTTAATGTTCTTTGTTTATTAATTGGTGTTTCTTGAGCTTGTATATTATTAAGAGGTAATAGTATAGCAGCCAAAACCAAAACACTTGTAATAACTTGCTTCTTCTTTAGTTTAATTTTCATTTTTCCTTCTGTAAAATAAATATAGAGTACTGGTAAAACAATTAGGGTTAGTGCTGTTGCTGTGATTAATCCTCCTATTACTACAGTTGCTAATGGTCGTTGCACTTCTGCACCAGAGCTAGATGAAATTGCCATTGGCAAAAAACCAAAAGAGGCTACAGTTGCTGTCATTAAAACAGGACGTAACCTAACTTTTGTACCTTCAAGTACTCTTTGGTAAATGTCTGTTACTCCTTCTTTTTGTAGGCGATTAAATTCGGCAATAAGTACAATACCGTTTAATACAGCTACCCCAAACAGGGCTATAAAACCAATACCAGCAGAAATACTAAAAGGCATATCTCGAATTAATAAAGCAAAGACCCCGCCTATTGCTGATAATGGAATTGCAGTAAATATTAATAAACTCTGTTTGAAAGATTTAAAGGTAAAGTACAGTAGTACTAAAATTAATAATAGGGCAATTGGTAAAGCAATCATTAAACGTTGGTTTGCCTCTTGTAAGTTTTGAAACTGTCCGCCATAAGTGACATAATAACCTGCTGGCATAGTTACTTTATCTCCAACAATATTTTTTATATCATTAACGATACTTTGAACATCTCTATTTCTTACATTAAATCCAATAGTTACTCTACGCTTTGCATCGTCTCTTTGTATTTGTACAGGACCAGGTTCAAAAGATATATTAGCGACTTCTCGCAATGGAATTTGATTACCGTTTGGTGTATCTATATAAAGATTTTGAACATCTTCAATACTACTTCTGTTTTTTTCGGCTAAACGTACAACTAAATCAAAACGTCTTTCTCCTTCAAACACCATCCCTGCTGCTTGACCTGCAAAACCTGTTTTAATGGTGGTGTTTATATTTTGAACGTTTAAACCGTATTGAGCAATTTTATCTCGGTTTAACTGAATAAGAATTTGTGGTAAACCCGTTATTTCTTCTACATATAAATCTTCAACACCGTCTACAGATTTTATTTTATTACCTACTGCACCTGCTAAATCTGATAAAATATTTAGGTCTTCGCCATAGATTTTAATTACCACATCTTGTTTGGCTCCTGTTAACAGTTCATTAAAACGCATTTGAATAGGTTGCTGAAAGCTAAATGTAGCGTTAGGAATTACAGATAAAGATGATTGCATTTTTTCTATTAACTCTTCACGATTTTCAGCATTTGTCCAACCATCTTTAGGTTTTAAAATAACCATCATATCTCCAGCTTCAATAGGCATTGGGTCTGTAGGAATTTCTCCTGAACCAATTTTATGAACTACCTGTGAAACCTCACTGTCATACTGACTTAACAAAATAGTTTGTGCTTTTTGAGAGACATCAATCATTTGATTGATAGAGCTACCCACAGGCACGCGTGTTTCTACAGCAAAATCACCTTCATCTAATTGAGGGATAAACTCACCACCCATATTAGAAAATGTAATTAAAGAAATAATAAATAAACCTGAAGCTAATACCACCACAAGCATTTTTTGATGGATAGCGCGTTCAATAATAGGACGGTACAAACGTTGGAAGAAATCCATCATTTTATCTGAAAAATTGCGTTTGTGTTCTGTTTTTTTGCTTAACACCAAAGCAGACATCATTGGTACATAGGTAAGCGATAGTATAAATGCACCAAGAATAGCAAAAGAAACTGTTTGCGCCATAGGGTGGAACATTTTACCAGCCACACCCGTAAGTGCAAGAATAGGTAGATATACAATAAGTATTATAATTTCGCCAAAAGCTGCAGAAGTACGGATTTTACTAGACGATTGAAAAACTTCTTCATCCATTTGACTTTGTGATAATTTTAAAACGCCAGGGTATCGTTGTTTTGCTTTGGTGATGCCGTGCATTACGGCCTCAACAATAATAACTGCACCATCGACAATAATTCCAAAATCAATTGCACCTAGACTCATTAAATTACCCGAGACGCCAAATAGATTCATCATAGCTATAGCAAATAACATTGCAAAAGGAATTACAGAAGCTACAATTAATCCGCCTCGCCAATTACCCAAAAAGAGAACCAATACAAAAATGACAATTAATGCTCCTTCAACAAGGTTAGTTGTTACAGTACCAATAGCTCTGTCTACCAAGTTTTTTCGGTCGAGGTAAGGCTCGATGGTAACCCCTTCTGGAAGCGTTTGTTTAATTTGCTCTATCTTATCTTTAACGTTGTTAATCACTTCTGATGAATTGGCACCTTTAAGCATCATTACTATACCTGTAACAACTTCGCCTTCGCCGTTTCTTGTAGCGGCACCATACCGAATACCGCTTCCAAATTGTACGGTAGCTACATCTCTTATTAGAATAGGTGTTCCATTGGTGTTTTTAACTACAATTTTATTGATTTCATCAAGGTTATTTACCAAACCTTCACTACGAATAAAAAAGGCATTAGGACCTTTATCAATATAAGCTCCCCCTGTATTTTGGTTATTGGTTTCTAAAGCTGAAAAAATATCTGATATACTTATATTTAAGCTTTGTAGTTTATCAGGGTCAACAGCTATTTCATATTGTTTTACATAACCACCAAATCCACTAACTTCAGCAACACCTGGTGTTCCTAATAATTGTCGTTTAATTATCCAATCTTGAATGGTTCGTAATTCTGTTGCGTCATATTTATCTTCATAACCTTCTTCGGTATGAATTACGTATTGGTAAATTTCTCCTAAACCAGTGGTTACAGGTGCCATTTCAGGCTCTCCAACACCTTGAGGAATTTCTTTAGCTGCAAGAGATAATCTTTCTTGCACCTGTTGGCGCGCCCAATACAAATCTGTATTTTCTTCAAAAACAATGGTAACTATAGAAAGTCCGAACCTTGAAAAAGAACGCATTTCTTTAATTTCGGGAATGCTAACCATTGTTTGTTCTACGGGGAAGGTAACTAACTGCTCTACCTCTTGTGCTGCTAAAGTTGGTGATACTGTAATAACCATTACTTGGTTATCTGTAATATCGGGAACAGCATCAATAGGTAGTTTTGATAGCGAATAGGTTCCCCAACCTATAAGCGCTAACATACATATTCCGATAACCAGTTTATTTTTTATCGAAAACTGAATGATTTTGTCTAACATTATATGTAAACTTTTTAAGTTAAAAATTTGAATACCAAAGCTTGCTAATCAAATATGTGATATACATATCTGGTTAGTGATTTTTAAAATAAATAATGGTATTCTGAAATTAGCTACAAGAAAGAATGTCTTGCAACTGCAGGTTTATTAGTTAAATAAATATGCATATGCTTCGAATAATCGATGCGGTTATAAATTTAAATTAACTAATAAAAATGTTAGCAAATAGAAGGTGGGCCACGAAGGCTATGGGAAGAGAGTAATGTTGGATATGGAATAATTACATAATCACGAAAACGTTGTTTTTCGAGATTTGTATACCATAGTTCTTGACTTTCTTTATTTATAAATTGATAGTAAGCGACAAACTGATTTTGTTGCTTTGAAAGTTCTACTTTAACAATTGAATGAAGGACAAAATTATTGTCTGTATTGTGCTGTAGGTGTGATAAAAGATGATCTAGCCCTAAACTATTATGGTCGTGAACCGTATCTGAAACATTGGTATAGGTTACTTGTTCATTATGCTCACTGTGGTGTGCATCATTATGAGGAACCACATCGTGACCTATCATAATGATAAGTGCAGAAAGGAATAATATGTTTCTTATTAGGTTCAAATAAAATATTTCATTGTATTAAACAAATGTAATAATTTATTTTCGATTTTCAGACGAAAGCCTTAACTAAGTATTAAAGCTACTTCAAATAAGTTTGAAGGTGTAACCTTGTCTCATTGTTCTTTCAAATAAAGCTCTATATTTATCAATAATTTTATCTTGATTTTTTTTTAGTTACTCGTTTTACTGGTTTATTTTATTGAAAAATCTTTTTTCTTGTTTGCTATCACCAAACTTAAATACACTATATTTCTCTATTAAAACCTTCATATCCTCACTTACTTTTTTATCCAAAATTTTTGCATAATGTTGGGTAGTTCTTAAATTTTTATGTCCCAACATTTTACTTACACTTTCTATAGGAACTCCGTTTGTAAGTGTTACAGTGGTTGCGAAAGTGTGTCTCGCAATATGAAAAGTTAAATCTTTTTCAATTTCACAAACGCCTGCAATTTCTTTAAGATAGGCATTCATTTTCTGATTGCTCAAAATAGGAAGTAGTCTGTTTTCGTTTATACAATGTGGATGTTCTGCATATTTGTCAATTATCATTTGTGTAACAGGGAGTATGGGAATTTTTGATGCGGATTCTGTTTTTTGTCTGTGGGTAAATATCCATTTCTCTCCATCTATTCCAATGCTTATATGCAATTTTGTTAAGTTTTTGACATCAATGTATGCTAAACCTGTAAAGCAACTAAAAAGGAAGATATCACGAACTAGTGATAATCTTTCTGTCTTAAAATCTTTATTCAATATGGTTTGAATTTCTTCTTCAGTTAAATATACACGCTCAACTTCTCTAACTTTTGCTTTATAATTGACGAATGGATTTTTATCTAACCAGTCATTGGCCAAACATATCTTTATGATTTTACCGAAATTCTTGATGTACTTTACCGCTGTGTTATTATTGCAGTTTCTAACACTTCTTAAATAAAATTCATAATCTGTTATGAAAGCATGATTGATTTTTGCAATATCTATATCCGATATTTGATATTTCCATTCTAAAAAAGCCACAGTATGTTTTAAAGATGTTTTGTAACGTTCTAATGTTCCTGGAGCATATTCTTTTCCAACCAGTTCTTTAATTTTGTTATTATGATCTTCGAAGATTGGAATTAACATTCTTTGTTTATCATCAACACCTTGAAGTTTAGATTTTAAAACTGCTGAGGTTGCAATTATTTTGTCTTTCAATATTGCATGGTGTGTATCATAAACTTGCTGTTCTAACGTTTTAAGATACCTATTTAAAGATTTTACTTCTTCGGATTTACCTATCACTTTCTGAAGTTTACTATCCCATAAATCGGGTACTACATATCTTTTTGATGCTATTTCTTTTGGTTTTCCATTAATGGTAATCCTTAAATAAATTGGGGCTGTGCCATTGGCTTTGATTTTACTTTTCTTAATCAAGAAGAGTAAGTTGAATGTTTTGGTCATTTGTGGTAACTTTTTAGGTTGATAAAACTATCTCTTAAAACCACTTGAAACAAGATGTTCAAAACGTGAACTCCTTATTATACAAGTGTTTCAGCGTTTTCTAGTGACCTATTTGGATTATAAAAAACAGGTCACTAAATAGGTCACTGAAAGCATACCATTTAATGAACTTTATGGGATAGTCACAAATGAAAAAACGCCGTAAAACATAAGTTTTACAGCGTTTTGATTGAGTTTCTTAAACTCTTAGCGGAGAAAGAGGGATTCGAACCCCCGGACCTGTTACAGTCAAC
>TARA_R110002051_G_scaffold292106_9_pt1 | contig 34152 bp, 28 predicted proteins | sample TARA_R110002051 | Tara Oceans TARA_R110002051 (sample SAMEA4397023) | marine metagenome | biome: Polar Biome; feature: [MES] marine water layer (ENVO:01000295) within the mesopelagic zone...; material: water (ENVO:00002006), including particulate matter (ENVO:01000060) such... | reverse complement strand
CGATACGGCGGGCGCGGGCCAGGGTGTCGAACGGCGTGCGTTCCTTGTCCAGCATCCGGTAATCGGGATGGAAGGCGGAGAAATGCATCGGTATGTCGGGGCCGAGATGCTCGACCACCCAGCCGGTCATCTCGTCGATCTCCCGCTCCGAATCATTCTCGCCGGGGATGATCAGATTGGTGATCTCGAACCACACATCGGTCTCGTGCCGGAGATAGCACAGCGTGTCGAGCACCGGGCCAAGCTCGCTCTTGGTCACGGATTTATAGAAACTCTCGGTGAAGGCCTTCAGATCGACATTCGCCGCATCGACATTGCGGAAGAAGGCGGGCCGGGCCTTGTCCGTCAGATACCCCGCCGTCACCGCGACGGTCTTCACCCCTGCTTCCCGGCAGGCCATCGCCACGTCGTCCGCATATTCATGAAAGATGATCGGATCATTATAAGTGAAGGCGACGGAGCGGCAGCCGAGCTTGGCGGCGGCCCGGGCGATCGCCTCCGGCTGCGCCTCGGACTGCATCGTGTCCATCTCGCGGCTCTTCGAGGTGTCGTGGTTCTGGCAGAAATTGCAGGCCAGATTGCACCCCGCCGTGCCGAAAGACAGCACCGGGGTTCCCGGCAGGAAATGGTTCAGCGGCTTCTTCTCGATCGGGTCGATGCAGAAGCCGGAGGAGCGGCCATAGGTGGTCAGCACGATCCGGTCATCCTGCCGCGCCCGCACGAAACACAGCCCGCGCGCGCCTTCCTTCAGCTTGCAATACCGCGGGCACAGCTCGCACTGCACCCGCCCGTCATCCAGCAGGCTCCAGTATTCCGTCCCGACAATCGGCCCCTTGCCCTTCAGCGCGGGAGGCGCGCTTTCGGCAAGACCCGGTGCTTCCTGCATGACCATATCGCTCACCAGCATTGCTCGTTCGCCGGGTTCGCTCCCGGACTCTTAAGGCACTATACTCTGCCCCGATTTTAACCGCTTCACCAAACCCGGGACCCCGGCAACTGCTCGCCTCCCACCAAACGGGCCGCGTGCTTACAGATGGTATACTGTTGGCTGTCACGGCGCCCGACAGCACTGATCAACGGCCTCTAGGGACAGGGCTTGTGGCTTAACCAGAAAATCGGCAACTATCATATGATGAAAATCAAGACGATCATGAAATGGTATTTCAGTGCGATAACATTGATCGTTACGTTATGCGCCGCCGTCGGAGTGGCAGCTTTTCGGGATCCGGCTCTAAGCGATAACCTTGAGCATATCCCTCCCTGGATAGCAGCGCTGTTTGGAGGTGGTCTTGCAGCATTTGCTGCGTACCTCGTCGCCGCGTGGAAGCACGAAGCGGAAATTGAAGAAAAAAAAAGAAACATTGCTAAAATTTTATGTTATGAAGCAACCAACCACACAAAAGAAATTATAGATCATTTTGAAATTTACATCAACTTAGTAGAAAAATTCAAAAACAAAGAAGAAAATGTTAAAGATAAAATAATAAAACTACACAATAATATTTTTTGCACTGATATAAATTCTACTTACAGAAAAGAAATATCTATTTTTAATGATTGCGTTTTGAATAATATAATTAATTATTTTGACAGACAAAAAAGCATTAACGATTCACACAAAGATATTGGAATAATGAATCATAATGATTACATTGAATTTTCAATAATTTTTTCAAAACATGAAATAGCAGAATACATTGAGCAATACTTCATAATGATGAAATCTCTTGAAATTTATTGCAATGAATCTTCAAAAATAACAAAAAAAATAAAAGAAAAAAACCCTCTCCTATTAAAAGAAATCAAAAAACATCATATACAATACCCCCCTCCATAAAAAAGGTACTCCGCCCCGATTTTAACCGCTTCCCCAAACCCGGGACCGTTTCTTGTTCACCAGTCTGATCCTGCCCATCGCCCCGATCTTCCTGCTCATCGTGCTCGGCCACCTGCTGCGCCGGGGCGGTATCCCGAGCCTGGAATTCTGGAACCTGAACGACAAGCTGGTCTACTGGGTGCTGTTCCCGTGCCTGCTGTTCAACAAGATCACCTCCATCGATTTTTCCGGCGTGCATCTGGGCGGGCTGGCGGTCGCGGTCTATGCCGGGTTTGGCGCGGCGGTGCTGTTCTCGCTGCTGCTGTTCTTCCTGTTCCGGGCGGAAAAACCGCTCTGGACCTCCGTCATGCAGGGCTGTTCCCGGCACAATACCTTCATCGCACTGGCGGTGGGCGAGCAGGTTTTCGGCCACGAAATCCTCGGCACCGCCGCGCTTGTCACCGCCCTGCTGATCCCGGTCACCAATGTCGTGGTGGTCTGCCTGATGGCAACCGCACTGGCGAAAAAGGATGACGGCAACCTGCTCATCTCGGTGTTCCGGGATCTGGCGCGCAACCCGCTGCTGCTCGCGGTCGGGCTCGGGCTGGTGTTCAATCTCCTCGGCTGGTCCGCCGTGCCTATCATCACCGACATGACGGCGATTCTCGGCGCCGCCGCCCTGCCCATCGTCCTGCTCTGTGTCGGTGCCAATATCCGGATCCAGGCCATGAGCGCCGACGTCAAGGCAACCATGCTCTGCGTTTTCGGCAAGATGGTGGTGTTCCCGGCGGCAATGGCCTTCACCGGTCTCGCCATCGGGCTGGAGCCGGAGCTGTTCATGGCCGCCATGCTGTTCGGCGCCTCCCCCGCCGCCGCAAGTGCCTACACCCTCGCCCGCGCCATGGGCGGAGACGCCCCGGCCATGGCCGGGATCGTGACAATCCAGACGGCACTGTCCTTTGTGACCATGCCTGCGACGCTGCTGTTGGCGCAGTATCTGGTTGGGGGATAGCTCTTTCGAAATACTTGGATAGCGGCCGGGAACTAACCTTGCGCGCTGGAGAGCCAAGGAGCGCCCGCCATGGAACGGGCAGCACCACGCGAACTCGCCGCTGATCACTTATCGCAGATCGACACCTTCCGGCAGGCCGTTGATATAGCCGACGAGATCGAAATCCCGTTGCGCATGCTTGAGATCTGCCTGTCTGGAGCGGAGCATTACATCGCCACGCCAACGACACTTGCCTGATAGTCGCGAAACCGGCAACTATAGGGCGATGAAAATCATGCGCACTGAAGATATTATTTCTATTTTTATCGCCGTCTTTATCGCCTTTCTTATCGCGGTATTGATGATCGAAAGTGCTCGAACCGGCATTGCTGGGTACGTTAAGACCTTTGCGACAATAATTGGGGCTATGATCGGTGTATTTGGTGCATACTGGATATCTACCAAAGGAAAAAGAGATAGAGACACCGAAGAACAACAAAGATTTATTCACTCTTATATAAGAGATTTTTGCACTATCAGAAATCAAATGAATTATTGTTTTAACGTTTTTGATGACCTAACGAACAAAAAACTTAGCATACATATAAATGAAGAAAACAAAACAAACAATCATAACGATAACAATCTTGATGATATGCTTATTCATTTCGACAAAAAAACCGTCGATAATTTTATAATTATGCACAAAAACACAACAAAAATCATTAACAACTCTCAAGCCATAATAAACATAGAAAATATGAGAAATAAAATTCAAATATTTAATCCTGAATTTTATAAAATACTCGATCAGCAAATTATGCATTTGCACACATCCAACCAAATATTCAACCACCACAACAATCACATTGATGAAAAACCTGAACACTCAATCACTTCTTTTTATACATTAAAAGAAATAGTAAAATTCTCCCCTAGAGAAAGTAATTTTCGAAATCACTGCAGAGAATTTGGATTTTACACAGAAGAAATTAAAATAAAACACAACATCATTACTATCAGCAATTACAAAACTGATGATGAATTGAGGATTAACTGATCTAGCCCTCTTCATTACATCCCCCTGCAGCATTGCGCACGGTCGTGAGCCGCCTTTCTAGGGTGGCGGTTTGTTGGTCACAGTTTTGGATGATGCGATGCGCTTCAAGCAGGGCGCGGAAGGCCGGGGTGCTCGCCCAATACCTGAACGGTAATAACCTCTCCCGTTCGTGCCGGTCCCTCCCTATATTCGACCTATGGAACAGGGATCGACTGAAACCACCGCTCTCCGCGCCCCCCACGTCGCTGGCGCCTTCTACCCCGCCGAGCCGGGCGCGCTGGAAAACATCGTCACGCAGTGCCTCACCGGCGCAGCGGAGACGCCGGTGCAGGAGGCGAAGATCATCATTGCGCCCCATGCTGGCTATGTCTTTTCCGGTCCCATCGCCGGGACTGCCTTCAAGCCGCTCGCCAGACGCCGCGAGACCATCAAGCGCGTGGTAATCGTCGGCCCGGCGCACCGGGTCGGCTTCAAGGGGCTGGCGACGACCAGTGCCGATGCCTGGGCGACACCGTTCGGCACCGTGCCGGTTGCCTGGGATGCGTTGCGCACGCTTCTGGCCCTGCCCGGTTTTCAGGTTGCCAACCGGGTGTTCGAGGGCGAGCACAGCCTTGAGGTGCATGTGCCCTTCCTGCAGCAGGTGCTGGGTGATTTCGAGATCGTACCGATCCTTGTCGGCGATGCCGGGGCGGGGCAGGTGGCGCAGGCGCTCGACGCGGTCTGGGGCGGGCCGGAAACGCTGATTTCCGTCTCCTCCGATCTCTCCCATTTCCTCGATTACGACAGCGCACGCACGCTCGACCGCGCCACCATGCAGCGTATTGAGCTGATGAAGCTGGAAGCGCTCGACGGCAAAGGCGCCTGCGGGCACCGGGCCATTGCAGGCGCGCTCAGCCTCGCCCGGCGGCGGGACATGCGGGTGACGGCGCTCGACACCCGCAATTCAGGCGACACGCACGGGGCGAAGGACCGGGTGGTCGGCTATGGCGCGGCGGCGATGGAATATGCCGGGAGCGCGCGCATTCCTGACGCGGACCGGGAGCAGATGATCGAGGCCGCCCGCTTCGCCCTGCGCTTCGGCGCCGAGCATGGCCGCCCGCCGGACGCGCAACTGGGCACGAACCTGTCGCCCTGCCTGACGGCCATGCGGGCCAGCTTCGTCACGGTGAATATCAAGGGCAAGCTGCGCGGCTGCATCGGCAGCGTGATCGCGCATCAGCCACTGCTGCTCGACGTCATCACCAATGCCTACAAGGCCGGTTTCGGCGATCCCCGCTTCCCGCCGCTGACGGCAGAGGAGCTGGCAACGGCAGACCTGCACATCTCCATCCTCTCCACCCCGCACGCCCTGCCCTTCAACAGCGAGAAGGATCTGGTGTCCAAGGCCCGGCCGGATGTGGACGGGTTGATCATGCAGGAAGGCAACAAACGCGGCCTGTTCCTGCCGAGCGTCTGGGAGGGCCTGCCGAAAGCGGAGGATTTCATCCGCAACCTGAAGCGCAAGGCCGGGCTGCCGATGGATCACTGGTCCGACAGCCTGCGGGTGTTCCGCTATACGACGGAGAGTTTCGGGGCGCCGTTCGTGGGACCGGGGCTGGGGTAACGGGTGCCTCCAGAGAAGCCCAACCTAGAAAACCGTCATCCCTGCGCACGCAGGGACCCAGAGATCGTAAAGCACCGCCCGCCATCCCTGGGTCCCCATTTGCATGGGGATGACGTCTAAGGTGGAGGGGATGAGTGCTAAAGAATGACGTTTGCAGGAACGGCTAAACCGCGCCCGTTCTTCCGGACCATCCTCAACAGAAACTGTTTTCCCGGACTTGATCCGGGACCTTTGTGATCATAAGGCGCTCCCTACGTCGAAAGGTCCCGGATCACGTCCGGGAAACACGTGTGGGGGAGATGCTTATACTCCCGGCAAAGCTGTCATCTCTTTCGACCAGACCGCCAGCGGCGCTTCAAACCCGCGGATCTTTTGCTCGCCGAGCGGCTTCAGCAGATCGTCCGGTTTTGCTTTCCCCGCCACCCCGGCATCCGCGAGCACCGACGCGCCGACATCCTTTGCCAGCACTTCCAGCCGGGCCGCCCGGTTCACCGTGTCGCCGTAGATCGTGAAAGCCTGCCGCCGTTCGGAGCCGACACGGCCCGAGGCGATCTGGCCTGCCGCGAGGCCGACGCGGACCTGAAAGCCAGACTCGCGGGCGCATTTCAGGAGATCCGAGGCGGCATCCAGTGCGGCCCGTTCGGGCTGGCGGATTTCCAGCGGTGTGTTGAAGGCGGCGAGCAGACCGTCTCCAGTGAAGCTGATCACCACCCCTTCACGGTTCGAGATCGCCTCGGCGGAGCGGGCGAGGAAGGCACCAAGGGTGGCGATCACCTCCTCCGGCGCGCGGCCGTCCGCATAGGCCGTGAAATTCTCGATATCGAGCACCAGCGCGACACCATGCCGGACCTGCGGCGCCAGCGCATCCCGGTCCGAGGCAAGCCGGTCGGCGATGGTTTCCGGCACGAACCGGCCGAAGGTCCGGACCGCCCGCTCCCGTGCCTGCTCGGCTTCCACCTGGGCCACGAACACGCAGCGCGCACGGTAGACCGCAAGGGCAAGGACAAGAGCGGCGATCATCAACAGGATGGTTTCCTGGAGCCGGGTGCCGTAGCCGACAAAATCCGGGGAGAGGAACACTTTCAGATATTCCTCTGCCGTCGGCTCGGGCGGCAGGTCGCGCCAGGAAAGCCGCTGCTGCATGTCGGCAATGGCAAGACCGAAGGCGGCCCACCAGCCGGCAACGGCAGCCAGCCCGGACCAGGCGACCAGACGCCAGGACAGGGTCAGGCACGCCATGGCGACCAGCGGGAACAGGTAATGGACGCCGAAGGCCCGGAAGGCGAGCACCTGCGGCAGTTCCGGCGCAAACCGGCTGACCGGGATGACGACGAAGACGGCACAGACCGCAAGGATGTCGATCGCGTACAGGGCATATTTCAGCCACCACCGCTCGTACCGTGTGCCGATCACCGTATAGCTGGCAATGCCGATCACACCGAACAGGGCGAGCGCCGTCATAGCCAGCGGGCTGGGTGAGAACCCAGCGAGGTTCCAACCGACCGTCAGCCAGAGCATGCCGAACGCCACAGCCGCAGTCCGGCAGAGTACCGCCAGTTTCAGCCCCTGCCGTTCCGCTACCAGCAGACGTTGCCTCGCCACCCGTCCAGCCATGTTCTATCCCCGGCTCACGCGGGCACAGAAATCCGCGCCGCAATCATTGCATTCAGCCTGATCGCGGCGCTTTAGGCTAGACCGCGAGTGCTGCCGACAGCGGCGTCGTCGGATGCGCCGACGCCGTTACCCCGCTTTCGGAAACCATCGCCCCGAGCGGGCAGGCATACATGATCGGGTAGGTGGTCGCCGGCCAGCTCTCGGTCGGGGCCACTGCCTTCAGGGCAGCCATGATCTCCGCATCGAAGCGGGCATCGGCATAGATTGTGTCGATTGCGCTCAGATCAACACGCGGCATGTTCAGGGCGGTCTGCATATCCATGCCGAAATCGTTCATGAAGGAGCAGAGCTGGTAGACGGCCGGCATGATCTTGCGGCCGCCGGAAGCACCGAAACCGAACCAGGGCTTGCCGTCCTTCGTCACCACCGCGGGAACCATGTTGCAGAGCGGCTTGGTGTCCGGCTTCAGCGAATTCGGACGGCCCGGGCGCGGATCGAACCAGTTGATCCCGTTATTCATCATGATGCCGGTTTCCGGGAACAGCACCCGGCTGCCGAAGCGGGACAGCAAGGTCGTCGTGATCATGACAATATTGCCTTCGGCATCGGCGGCGGCGATGTGGCTGGTGCAGCTCCGGTCGCCATGGTCGCCGGCATGCCCCAGATTTGCCATCCGGTATTCGTAGGCGGCCTTCAGGGTGCGGGCATAGGCGGCGTAAGTCTGCGCGTCCGGCGCCGCGCCGGAGAAGGCCGGCAGATCCTTCAGCGCATCGGCAAAGCTCGGCCCGGCGGTCAGGCCGCCCGGCACATGATAGGTCGCCTCGCCGCGCGTCATCGACAGCGGCTCCTGGATTTCCGCCTCATAGGCCTCCAGATCCGCCATCCGGACGGAAGAGCCCAGACGCTCGGCATCCTTCGCGATCCGTTCCCCGATGGCACCGCGATAAAAGCTCTCCGCCCCGTCCCGGGCAAGCTCATCCAGCGTGTCGGCGAGCTTGCCGAGTTTCAGGAATTTCGGCTCCGGGTCCGCACCCATTGCCGGAGGAAAACCGCCCGGCAGCCAGGTTTCCGCCGTCGCCGGGCTTTTCTGCAGCGCCGGCATGTCGGCGCCGCACATCAGCATGGTCCACCAGGTGACGCGATGGCCGCGCCGCGCCAGGGCGGCGGCAGGCGCGATGACATCGGCGAGACTTTTCGTGCCGTATTTCTCCATCGCCAGCGCATAACCGGCAACCGTGCCCGGCACGGCGATCGAGTACGGACCGTTCACGTTCCGGTCGTCCACCACGGCAGGCCAGCCAAACAGGTCCGCGCCCGTGCCTTCCGCCAGCGGATAGTCCGCCGGGTTCAGCCCCTTGGCGGACTTCATGGCGAAATCGACGACGCGGACCGCCTTTTCCTTCGCCGAATAAAGCGTGATGTAACCGCCGCCGCCAAGGCCGCTCATCCAGGGCTCGGCCACGGTCAGGGCGAAAGCCGTGCCGATGGCCGCGTCCATGGCATTGCCGCCATCCTTGAGAATTGCCTGTCCGACGGCGGCCGCTTCGACATTCTGGGAGGCCACGGCACCGCGCGGGCCGGTTGCCGCAGGCTTTTCCGAATGCCATGTCTCATAGGTCCGCTCGAATGCGGTGACGGAAGCGGGAACGCTCATCGGGGATACTCCGGGCATGAAGGTTGCATTGCCGCGAGAAGCTGCGACACCCTGAGTGTGGTATCGATGGCATGCAAAAAGCAATTCGGACGTCAGAAAGGGTGATGTTCCAATGACCAGCTACGGGAAATCGGCCCGGATGACGGTCCTCGCGATTCTGGGCGCGCTGGCGCTCCAGCTTTTCGTGCTGCCGCCGGCAGAGGCGCAGCAAACGCCGCCGGCAGAGCCCCCGAAAGACGTCAATGACGCTGACTGCTCAAAGATTCCGGGCGGTAATGCGCCGATCAACATCCTGGCCCGTCTGAAAGGCGGCATGGCGGTCGAGAATCTGGAATTCACCTACTTCAGGAAAAAACTCTACGAGCTGAAGCAGGAGGATTTCGACTATCTGAAAAAACTGATCCCCTACTGCGGCGACCAGAAGACGGAACAGGTCGAGTATATCCTCGACCGCCTTTCGGTTCTTGTGCTCGAAGCGCAGCAGACAAGGCAGAAATCCATCGACTGGATCAAGGAGACGGTCGAAAAACTCGAGAAACTGCCAGCAACGAAGGCTTCTATCGAGGAAGTTCACAATATCGAGGTCGCGCTGAAAAACCGGCAGCTGGAGATGACCCGGGCGGACGGAAACTATCTCGCCATGAAGCTGAACGACACCCGCAACCGGCTCTACCGGGACGCAAACGTAAATGCGACCGGCACAGAGACACAGGATCCAGGCCTCCTGATCAGCCCCTTCCTGCCGGAGATCCCCGCCGACGAACGGAAACCCGATCCCGGCTGACACGACAGCCTTTGCATTTTTCCGCGTGCCAAGCCGTCGCGCGCGCGACACACTCCCGCTCTCAAACGAAAATGACGGGAGGAAGTCATGTCGGGGAACGGAAAAACCGCACTCGTAACCGGGGCCGGAACAGGGGTCGGACGCGCGGTCGCGCTGGCATTCCAGAAAGAAGGCTACAATGTCGTCCTGGCCGGACGCCGGCTGGAACCGCTTGAGGAAACAGCCGCCATGGCCCATTCAGGCGGCGGCGCCATGCTCGCGGTGCCCACCGATATCGGCAAGGTTGCCCAGGTCGACGCATTGTTCGATGCGCTGAAGAAGACATTCGGCAGGCTCGACCTGCTGTTCAACAATGCCGGCATGGGCACACCGGCGATCCCGATGGATGAGCTGACGGCCGAGCAGTGGCAGGCCGTGGTCGATGTCAATCTGACCGGCTCGTTCCTATGCGCCCAGCGCGCCATGGCGATGATGAAGGCGCAGAAGCCCCAGGGCGGGCGGATCATCAATAACGGCTCGATCTCGGCGCATACGCCACGGCCGAATTCCGCGCCCTACACCTCAACCAAGCATGCCATCACCGGGCTGACGAAATCGATCTCCCTCGACGGCCGCGCCTTCGACATCGTCTGCAGCCAGATCGATATCGGCAACGCGGTGACGCCGATGACCGAGCGCATGGTCAAGGGCGAGGGCGTGCCGCAGGCAAACGGCTCGATGATGATCGAGCCGCGCATGGATGTGGAACATGTGGCCAGCTCGGCGGTGCATATCGCCCGCATGCCGCTCGACGCGAACGTCCAGTTCATGACCGTGATGGCGACCAAGATGCCTTTCGTCGGGCGCGGCTGATTTGGCTCAGAGATAATCCTGCAGCATCGCCACCAGGGGCACATCGGCGGGCGGCATCGGGTAGTCCTTCAGACGCATCGGGCGCACCCATTTGACCGCCTGCCCTTCCTGCGGCACGATATCTCCCCACCAGCGGCGGCAGAGATAAAGCGGCATCAGCAGGTGGAAATCCTCATAGGCGTGCGACGCGAAGGTGAAGGGCGCAAGGCAGCTCTCCTTCGTGTCGATGCCGAGTTCTTCCTGCAGCTCCCTGATCAGCGCGTCCTCCGGGCTTTCCCCCGGATCGACCTTGCCTCCGGGGAACTCCCAGAGCCCGGCCATGGACTTGCCTTCCGGCCGCTGCGCCAGAAGCACACGCCCGTCCGCATCGATCAGGCCGACGGCAACCACCATGACAATCGGTTTCGCTGTGGCGTCACTCATACCGGCACAACCTTCCCGCCGCGCGCCTGCCAGTCGGAACGCAGCATGTCGAGTTGCATCATATCAACCTCATCACCGAAATTCGGGCGCTTCACACGCATCGTGCCGGCATGGGCAAGCCCGCATTTCTCCATCACCCGGATCGAGGCAGGGTTTTCCGGCATCGCCGCCCCCCAGATCCGCCTCAGCCCGAGCACCCCGAAGCCGAAATCAAGCAGGGCCGCAAGCGCTTCGCTGGCATAGCCCCGCCCCCAGACCGGAGTGGCAAGCCAATAGCCGAAATGAGCGGCCTCATCCGGATCGAAGCGCAGGTCGATGGTGCCGACAGGCTCCTTCGTCACCCGGTCGAGGATCAGGTAGTAAAGCCCCTTCTCCTCCGCACGTCCGGTCCGCGCCCGTTCGATATAGGTATCCGCATCCGGCCGCGTATAGGGCCACGGCACCGACGTCAGATATTTGACGATGCCGAAATCGTTCATCAGCGTATAAAGCGCATCGCCATCCGCCAGCTCCGGTGCCCGGAAGGCCAGCCGTTCCGTCGTCACACGTTCCATCGCGGGGAACCCTAGCTGCGATAATCCGCGTTGATGCTGATATAGCCGTGGGTCAGATCGCAGGTCCAGACGGTGGCTTTTCCGTCTCCGGTACCGACATTAACGTCGATGCCGATTTCCTGCCCCTTCAGATGGGCAGCCACCGGCGCTTCGTCATAATCCGGGTTCCGCTTACCATCGACGGCAATATCCACCCCGCCGAAGCCGATGCTGATCCGGGAGACATCGATCGGCTGCTCGGACTTGCCGACCGCCATGACCACCCGCCCCCAGTTCGCGTCTTCACCCGCGATCGCTGTTTTCACAAGCGGTGAATTGGCAATCGAAAGAGCGATCTTGCGGGCGGAGTCATCTGACACGGCGCCGGTCACCCGGACCTCGATCAGCTTCTGCGCGCCCTCGCCGTCACGCACAACGAGAAGGGCAAGCTCCCGCAGGACTGTTTCCAAAGCCTGCTTGAAACCGTCGAGAGCCGGATCCGACACCGAAGCAGGAGCCGCGTTGCCGGCGGCCCCGGTCGCGAACAGCAACAGGGTGTCGCTGGTCGAGGTATCGCTATCGACGGTGATGGAGTTGAAGGTCCGGTCGATCGCCGGGGAAAGCACTTCCTGCAGGATCGCCGCCGGGATCGCCGCATCGGTGAACACGAAGCTCAGCATCGTCGCCATGTTCGGCTGCACCATGCCGGAACCCTTCGCGATACCGGCTATGGTCACGGTCTTGCCGCCTATCTGGGCCGTGGCACTGGCGCCCTTCGCGAAGGTATCCGTCGTCCGGATCGCGCCCGCCGCCGCATCCCAGCCATTTTCCGTCAGCTTTGCTTTTGCGTCCGGCAGTTTGGCGATGATCTTGTCGTGCGGCAGGATCTCGCCGATCACACCCGTCGAGGCGATGAAAACCTCGTCCGGTGCGCAGCCGAGAACACCCGCCGCCGCCGATGCGGTTTCCCGCACCGAGGCATCGCCGATGGCGCCGGTGAAAACATTCGCATTCCCGGCATTGACGACGAGCCCGCGGCCGCTGCCCCGGGCCAGGATTTCCCGGCACCAGGTCACGGGCGCGCCCGGTGTGGTCGAGCGCGTCAACGTACCGGCGACGGTGGTGCCCGGCGCAAGCTCGGCCACCAGCACGTCGTCACGGTTCTTGTATTTGATCCCGGACGAAACCGTGGCTGTACGCACGCCGGCAATCGCCGGAAGGGTTGGAAAGCTGTCCGGAGCGAGCGGCGAAACCTGGTCGGTCATGATCGGAATCCCAAGGAAACGATGTCGATGAAAACTACTTTGTCTGAAGCGCGGAGCCATCCGGCCCATAGCGCTTGATGTCAACGCCGGCCCGGAGTTCCTCGATAGCCTTCGTCAGGATTTCACGGGTCATTTCCTGCGCCAGCTGCGGCTGCATCTGCTCGAAGCTCGGCGGCTGCACGGCGCGCCGGTCCTCGACCTTGATGACATGCCAGCCGAACTGGGTCTGTACCGGCGCCTCGGTGATTTCACCCGGCTTCAGGGCAAAGGCGGCCTCGGAGAATTCGGGGACCATGGCATCGGCGGTGAAGTAACCGAGATCGCCGCCGCTGGTGCCGGACGGCCCCGTGGATTTTTCCGCTGCGAGCTTGGCGAAATCGGCGCCCTTCTTCAGCTCTTCGATAATCGCTTTCGCGTCTTCTTCGCTGGCAACCAGAATGTGCCGGGCCTTGACTTCCTCACCCTGCTCCGCGCTGTCCTTGATGCTCTCTTCATAGCGCTTGCGCAGTGCGTCTTCGCCCACCGTCTCCTTCACCTTTTCGGTCATGTAGACCTCTGAGATGATGCCGGATTCAGCCTGCTCGACCCGTTCCTTGACGTCCGCGCGGTCCTGAATGCCAGCTTCGCGCGCCGCCTTGGCGATCAGCCGGGAATCGATGACCCGATCCAGCATCGGCGGATAGATCTGCTCCATCGGCGCCTGCTGATATTGCTGCGGGAGCTGCTGGATCTGCAGAAGAATTTCCGAAAGGTAGATCTTCTCCCCGTCGACGGTGGCGACGACGGTGGTTGCCGGATCGATCGCGGCCTGCGCGGCCGGCTTGGTCTCGGGCGTGGCGCTTGTGGTCTGCGCAGCCGCCGGAAGGGCCAGAGTCATCCCCAGGGCCAGTACGGGAAGCATCGCCGTCAGCGAGACGCGCAAGGCCGGGACGCACAGTTCAGGCCGGAAGCGGGAATGTTTCATGGAAGCGCCTTTCACCGGACCTTCGGCCCGCGATTTGTTCTGAAGAATGACACGGGAGCCCGGCTTCCGCGCGACGAGCAGCCCTATCAGATCGACTAGAGAGCGGCAAGACGCGTTTGCGGCCTGCAGTATGACAAATTCGCGGGGAGCGTGGCTGGATATCAGGGCTTGCGGAACGGCAGGATAAGATCGAAACGCAACCATTCCGCCGGCGCGCGATGGTCGGAGAAATCGCTGTTATCCGCCCGGATCAGCACGATGGCGCCTTCGGTGTCCTCGCTGCCGCCGAAATGCGGCAGATCCCGCCGGACGGTCTCGATAATCCTGTTGGCGATGGCCGCGCCGTGATTGCCGGTATCGACGAAAATTCCCGGCCGCGCATCATACACAGCCCCGTTACCGCGCACGTCGAACACGACACCGGTTGCCTGCATGTCTATACGGTCCAGAAAATCGGCCGCCCCGATCTCGATCGCCGCCGTGCCGCGCAACCCGTCATAGCGCACGGAAATATTCTCGAACGCGAGACCGAGCGGGTTGTTGTTCGCACTGCCTGTTTTCCGGAGATAGCGTTCCCGTCCGAGCCGCACCGCACTCAGCGCGGCGATATGAAAGCGCCGCTCGACGTCATGGGCGGCATTGTCCGGAACCTGCATCAGGCCATGCACAAGCAACCCGACATTGCTGACAGCGCGGCGGATCAGGCTGCTGAGATCTTCCGTCAACAGGACCGCCGTGGACCGGGAAATCAGCACATCGTCAGAGCTGGACGAAGAGGATGGGAGCGTTGCATTCGCATAGGCATTTGCCCCATAGGGCGAGCGGGACGGCGGCCGTACCGGCGTATTGGCCGGCGCATTGGAGAGGCGCACATCAACGCTATCGTCATCATTCTGGGACTGTTTTTGATCGTGATGAGAGGATTGATTACCCGCACCATTCTCGTCACGCCGTTCTTCACGGCGCTGCACAACTCTCTGATTAAGCGCCTCTCCAGCAACCTGGCGGCTTCTCCGCGCTGCTGTCGGCGCGATCACCCCGGACGTGTACCCGGTGATCCGATCAATCATGCGCTCACCCTTTCTAGGCAATGCATCGCGTGCATTAACGAATTTTAATGTAAATTAATTGTAATTTCGAATTATCTCCAGACATCCGTTTTCATTAAAATGAAGACCTAATATATCACGTATTGCAGCTTAATTCACACCCATACCGCGAACACTCGGCGGCGCCTCGCGATTCATGGCAGCGGAGCGCCTTCGCCGGACCAGAACAGGAAACACGGCGCGACCGGGGGATATCAGCGAAACGCCACGGAATTCCGTGTCAGATCCTTGACGCTGCTGCAGCCCATCAGCCGCATGCCACGCTCTATTTCCGCCTTCATCAGGGTGAGAGCCCGCTCGACACCAGGTTGTCCGGCTGCCGCAAGCGGATAGAGATAGAAGCGTCCGCCGCCCACCGCCTTGGCGCCGAGCGAAAGTGCCTTCAGGACATGGGTGCCACGCTGCACGCCGCTATCCATGATGACATCGATCCGGTCACCGACCGCCTGCACGATGGCGTCGAGCTGGTCGAAGGAAGAGCGCGAGCCGTCAAGCTGCCGACCGCCATGGTTCGAGATCACGATACCGGTACAGCCGATATCGACCGCGCGCTTGGCATCCTCGACCGACATCACGCCCTTCAGGCAGAACTGTCCGTCCCAGAGCTCGACCATCTTGGCGACATCGTCCCAGGTCATCGAGGGATCGAGCATCTCCGTGAAATAGCGCCCGATGGACATCGCCCCGCCGCCCATATCGACATGCTCGTCGAGCTGCGGCAATTTGAAGCCCTCATGGGTCAGATAGTTGATGCCCCACAGCGGCTTCAGCGCGAATTGCAGCATGCCGCCGGGGGTCAGGCGGAACGGGATTGAGAAACCGGTCCTGAGATCGCGCTCCCGGTTGCCGCCGGTGATGCTGTCCACAGTCAGCATCATGACATTGACCCCGGCTTCCTTGGCCCGCTCCATCATCGCCTTGTTCAGGCCCCGGTCCTTGTGGAAGTAGAACTGGTAGCATTGCGGGTTGTCGTGCTTGCGCCGCAGCTCCTCAAGGCTGACCGTACCGAGGGAGGAAACCCCGAACATGGTCCCGAACTTCGCCGCCGCAGCAGCCACGGCCCGCTCGCCGTCATGATGGAAAAGCCGCTGCAGGGCCGTCGGCGAGCAATAGATCGGCATGGCGAGCTTCTGCCCCATGACCGTCACCGACATATCGACATCCTCCACCCCGCGCAGGATGTTCGGCACCAGATCGCAGGCCTCGAAACTTTCCGTATTACGCCGGTAGGTCACCTCGTCGTCGGCCGCGCCGTCGATATAGTTGAAGATCGGACCGGGCAGACGCCGGCGCGCCAGCTCCCGGAAATCATGAAAATTGTGGCAATCCGTAAGTCTCATCGGTCCCGCTCCCCATCGCTCTAAAACGCTTTAGAACAGTGCTAGTACATGACCGGGAATCTTGTAATCGGAATCTGCCCTCTCACTATCGGCAGCCGTCAGGTCCATGACGAAGCACGACATGTCAGCAAGCTCACCAAGCCGCCTGCGTTGACAGCGTTCCCGCATCCGCCTATCTGTCAGCTACCCGGTCTATAGCCGGGCACCCGTTTCCATATCAGAGGTCGGCATGTTCGGCGCACTCGCCAAGGCCATCTTCGGCTCGGAAAACGAGCGGATACTCAAACGCCTGCAAAAAACCGTCGATGCGATCAACGCGCTGGAGCCCGAAATTTCGGCGCTCGACGATACGGCCCTTGCAGGCAAGACCGACGCATTCCGGCAGCGCCTGAAAGACGGGGAAAGTCTCGACGACATTCTGCCCGAGGCTTTCGCAACCGTGCGCGAAGCGGCAAAGCGGGCGCTCGGCCAGAGGCATTTCGATGTTCAGCTGCTCGGCGGCCTGGTGCTGCATCAGGGCCGGATCGCGGAGATGAAGACCGGTGAGGGCAAGACCCTTGTCGCCACTCTCGCCGTCTATCTGAACGCCATCGAGGGCAAGGGCGTCCACGTTGTCACCGTGAACGACTATCTGGCCAAACGCGACGCCGGCTGGATGAGCCAGGTCTACAATTTCCTCGGTCTGTCGACCGGCTGCATCGTACATGGACTGACCGATGCCGAGCGCAAGGCCGCCTACGCGTCCGATGTGACCTACGGCACCAACAACGAATTCGGCTTCGACTATCTGCGCGACAACATGAAGTTCCGGCTGGAAGACATGGTCCAGCGCGACTTCAATTTCGCCATCGTCGATGAAGTCGACTCGATCCTGGTCGATGAGGCGCGGACCCCGCTGATCATCTCCGGCCCGGCCGAGGACAGCTCCGCGACATACACCGCCATGAATGCCGTGATCCCCGGGCTGGTTCCGGAAGATTACGAAAAGGACGAAAAGCAGCGCACGGTGGCCTTCACCGAAGCCGGTCAGGAGCATATCGAAGCGCTGCTGAGCGAAGCCGGCATGCTGGAAGAAGGCGGTCTCTACGACATCAACAACATCTCGCTGGTGCACCACGCCAACCAGGCGCTCCGCGCGCACCATCTCTTCGCCAAGGATACGGATTACATCGTCAAGGACGACAAGGTTGTCATCATTGACGAGTTCACCGGACGGGCGATGGAAGGACGGCGTTATTCCGAGGGCCTGCACCAGGCGCTCGAAGCCAAGGAAGGCGTCACCATCCAGAACGAGAACCAGACCCTGGCCTCGATCACCTTCCAGAATTATTTCCGGCTCTATCCGAAGCTGGGCGGCATGACCGGCACGGCCATGACCGAAGCGGCCGAGTTCGCCGAAATTTACAATCTCGAAGTCGTCGAGATGCCGACCAACGTTCCGATCGCGCGTAAGGATCATGACGACGAGGTCTATCGCACGGCCGAGGAGAAGTGGGACGCCATCATCGACACCATCGCGGAATGCCGCGAAAAAGGTCAGCCGGTGCTGGTCGGCACGGTTTCCATCGAGAAGTCCGAACTGCTCTCCGGCCTGATGAACAAGCGCCGGATCGAGCACAAGGTCCTGAACGCGCGCTTCCATGAGCAGGAAGCGACGATCGTCGCCCAGGCCGGTCAGCCCGGCGCGATCACCATCGCCACGAACATGGCGGGCCGCGGTACCGACATCCAGCTCGGCGGCAATGCCGACATGCGCATCGCCCTGGAACTCGGCGAGGACGCCGATCCGGCCAAGATCGAGGCCCTGCGTGCCGAGATCGAGGTAGCGAAGAAACAGGTGCTGGAAGCCGGCGGCCTTTACGTCATCGGCACCGAGCGGCATGAAAGCCGCCGTATCGACAATCAGCTCCGTGGCCGGTCCGGCCGCCAGGGTGACCCGGGGGCGTCCAAATTCTTCCTGTCGCTCGAAGACGATCTGATGCGGATCTTCGGCTCCGAGCGCATGGACGGCATGCTGCAACGTCTCGGTCTGGAGAAGGGCGAGGCCATCGTCCATAGCTGGATCAACAAGGCGCTCGAAAAAGCACAGCAGAAGGTCGAGGCCCGTAACTTCGACATTCGTAAGCAGCTGCTGAAATACGACGATGTCATGAACGATCAGCGCAAGGTGATCTTCGAGCAGCGCAAGGACATCATGCGCGCGTCGGAAATCGCCGCAACGGTCGCGGACATGCGGCACGAGGTGATCGAGAACGTGGTCTCCCGCTGCATCCCGGAAGGCGCTTATTCCGAGCAGTGGGACATCCCCGCCCTGCATGAGGAATGCCTGCGTCTGCTCGCCCTTGACCTGCCGGTCGCGGAATGGGCGGCCGAGGAAGGTATCGCGGATCAGGAGATCCTGGAGCGGATCACCAAGGCGTCGGACCGTGCGATGGCTGAAAAAGCCGCGAATTACGGCCCCGAAGTCCTGCGCATGGCGGAAAAGAGCCTGCTGTTGCAGATCCTGGATCAGCAGTGGAAAGAACATCTTCTGTCACTGGATCACCTGCGTCAGGGCATCAATCTGCGTGCCTATGCCCAGAAGGACCCGCTGAACGAATACAAGCGCGAAGCCTTCAACCTGTTCGACGGCATGCTGACCGGCCTGCGCGAGACCGTTTGCGGCGTGCTCTCCCATCTCGAGATCCGGGTCCAGGCAACGCCCGAGGAGATGGAAGCCCGCATGGCGGCGGAGCGGGCAGCACGGGAAATGCATGAAGGCCGGGAAGATCCGGCACTTTCTTCGGATGATGGTGCCGGGGATGGCATGGCGGACGGGGAAACCATGGTCCGCTCCCGGCAGAGCGCAGTCAGTATCGATCCGCAAGATCCGTCAACCTGGGGCAAGGTCCCCAGGAATTCGATCTGCCCCTGTGGATCGGGAAAGAAATTCAAACAATGCCACGGGAAGATCTGATCCCGTTCCAGCAACCCTGAAAATCAGGGCCGGGTGACCGGCGCCTTAGCGAACGAGTGAGACGACCGTTCCGCCGGTACGGGATTCCAGGTTGGCGGCGGCAACCAGCCCGACGAGAACGACATTGACATCGTCGAATTCTCCGCAGAACGGCAGGCAGAGAATCTGCATGCCGTCCATGCCCCCCGGAGCCGGCTCCCCGCTCTTTGCCGCCGCAAGGATGCAGCGCGTCAATTCGTCAGGCAACCCGCCGCCGGCCTCTGTGGTCGCGCCAATCGGCGTTCCGCCCAGCAAGTCGGCCGCGGTATCTCCCGCGAATTCAACCTGGAATCTGGATTTTTCTCCATAGACGAGCAGGACATGAGGCATTTCGTCGACAAGATCGGAGATAAACAGGTTCTCGGACAGCGGAAGCGTGAGCTGCGCCCGGGAGAAATCCCAATAGACTCTCAGATCCCGCAACACGGAAGACAGCGGTTCCATTTGCGCGAAACGTCTGTCCGGTTGAAAATTCAATATCATGTTCCCCTCCCTCGGCGTTGCCATGCGCCTTGGCTATGGACGGTCGACGATGATTTTTCATCGTCCGACATAATTCCAAGCCAACCCCTGTTTCCTTTCGTTCCGGTTCCAGCCGCCACCCGGACCCGGTACCGCCGCGTTTCGTCAGCGCTATTTTAGACGCTGATTCCTTTATACAACGCAGCACCAGAGCGTATGTGACAAGATAGCCTCCCGCAACGCCTCGTAAGGCTTTTGCGCGTTTTTCAATCATGCATTTCCATTGCCGCCCAGCCATGCCTGACAGCGCTCAGGCTAGATCTCGGCGATCTCGGGCATGTTTCTGACGGCTGCGATCCGCTGGACACAAGCCGGCCTCGGGATGGTCACCGTCAGATCTTCAAATGCAATAACCCTGAGTTCAGGCCTGCATAAAATCAGAAGCTCTTCACTGTGCAGCAGGAAGTCAGGGTTGCTTGGCTTGCCAAAAGCCTCGTTGCCCCTGGCGAAGGTCTCGTAGATCAGCATGCCGCCCGGGGCAACGGCGGCAACAATGTCCCGTATGATCGGCCGGTGCAGATAGTTCGTCACGACGACACAGCCGAACCGCCGGTCGGCAAGCGGCCACGGCCGTCCCGCTTCCAGATCGAACGCGACAAGCTGAACCTCCGGGTCGGCGGCCATATCGGCGACGGGCGCGATGTTCCGGTCCAGCATGACAACCGGGTTTCCTCGGCGGCGAAAGAACCGGCCGTGACGTCCCGCACCGCATGCGACATCAAGGACTTCCACGTCTTTCGGCACCAGCTCGGCAAACCGTTCGACCCAGCCCGATACCGCCGGGACCGGCCCCGTTTCGGCGCGCGCCTCTCTCATTCCGCGGCCTCGGCCGTGTCAAGCACGGGTATGACGGCTCCGGAGAAGGAGCAATCAGGAACCGCAAGCCGGAGGAAAACCGGCCCCGCTGCCTCAACCGGCACCACGGACCGGGGATCCTCGTCCGGGAAAGCCGCCGCCCGCATGTCTGTGCGCATCGCGCCGGGATCGACCGCATTGGCCCGGACCCCGAGCTTGTGGTTTTCCGCCGCATAGAGCCGCATCATCGCCTCAAGTCCGGCCTTGCTTGCCGCATAGCCGCTCCAGTCCGCATGCGCGCCGCGCGCCGCACCGGAGGTAACAAAGATACACCGCCCGGCACCGGACGCGGACAGCAGCGGATGCAGCGCCGTCAAAAGCCTGAAGGCCGCATTGAGATTGAGGTCGATGACCGTATCCCAGACAGCATCCTCCAGGTCCGGAAGAGGTTTCAGGTCGCCAAGCAACGCCGCATTGAGAACGAGCACGTCAAGCCGCCCACCGCCATTCACGATCGCCTCCTGCAGCGCCGCCATGCCTTCCGGACGGCTGAGGTCGGCCGGGACGGATATGGCCGCCCCGCCCTCCGCTTCTATCTCGGCCCGGCGGGCTTCGAGTTCGCCGGCATCGCGCGCAAGCAGGTAAACCGTGGCACCCGCACGCGCGAACACCCGCGCAACCTCGGCGCCGATCCCCCGGGACGCACCGGTAACAAGGGCGGCCTTGCCGGCAAGCGGTTGCTCCGTATGCTCGACAACCCGGGCGACCATCTGTTCCTCGGCAATAATTCCAAGCTCTTTACGGATGTCCTCAAAAGCTGCTTCGAGCGTGTCGACAATATCGTCGACCTGGTCATGCGTGACCACGAAGGGCGGCGCGATCAGCAACGTATCCCGCACCGCGCGCACGATGATGCCCCGCGCCCTGAGATTCTCGCGGCAGACGGCAGCGACCACGCCGGGCGGATCGAACAGGATATGCCGGGCCTTGTCCTGGATCAGCTCCACAGCCCCCAGCAGACCGAGGCTGCGAACTTCGCCCACCAGCGGATGGCCGGCAAGGCGGGAAAGCGCGCGTTGAAAGTAAGGGCCGATATCCTGGGCCACGCGCTCCACCAGTTTTTCACGCTGCAGGATCTTCAGGTTCTCCAGCGCCACGGCGGCGGCAACAGGGTGTCCCGAATAGGTAAAACCGTGCGCAAGCCCGCCTTCCGCATCCCGCAGCTTGTCCGCGATCGGATCGGAGATCATCAGTGCCGAAATCGGCTGGTAGCCGGAAGACAGCCCTTTCGCCAGAGTGATGAAATCGGGGCTGAGGCCGAACAGTTCGGCAGCCGACCAGGCACCAAGCCTGCCGAAAGCGCTGATCACCTCATCCAGCACGAACAGCACGTCGTGCTGTTGGCAAATTCTCTGCACCTCCTGCAAATATCCTTCCGGCGGAAAGATCAGACCGCCCGCCCCCTGGATCGGCTCGCAGATAAAGAGGGCGACATTTTCGGCACCGAGTTCCCTGATCTTGATCTCGAGGGCATGCGCCGCCTGTTGCGAAAATGCCGCCTCGGACATGTTCGGGCCGTGCAGGAATTTATACGGTGCCTCGATATGGGCGAAATCCGGCATGCCGGAGCCGCCCTGCTCATGCATCGCGCCGACGCCACCGGCGCTGATCGTCGCCAGGGTGGAGCCGTGATATCCCTCCTCCCGGCCGATAACGACCCGTTTCGAGGGTTTGCCGACCTGCTGCCAGTAATAGCGCCCGAGGCGGATTGCACTGTCGCAGACCTCGGAGCCGGAATTCGCGAACAAGGCGGTATTGAGATGGCCCGGCATAAGTGCCGCCAGCATCTCCGCCAGCTCCGCCGCCGGTGCCGTCGTCGTGTTGAAAAAGGTGTTGTAGTAGGCAAGCTGCTGCATCTGACGGGCAGCCACGTCAGCCAGCTCCTTGCGGCCATAACCGACATTGACGCACCACAGACCGGCGAGCGCATCAAGATAGCGATGCCCCTGATCGTCCCAGAGGTAACACCCCTCTCCCCGCTCGATCACGGTAGGCCCGCCGATATCCACGAGCCCCCGGTTATCGGTGAAGGGATGCAAATGATGGGCGGCATCCCGCTGCCCCAGGGTTTTGCCGTCCGGATCGCTCACACTCTGTCCCCCGCGCAACGACACACTGGCTAATTAGTAATTATTACACTATTTCGACAGCATGCTACCCGATAGCTGCCAAGGCTACCTGATAGCTGACAGGACGACAGTGGGTCAGTTGGATGATCAAATACAGATTACTGTGCGACAAAGAGCATAGCTTCGATGCCTGGTTTCGCGATAGTGCCGCCTACGACAAACAGGCAGACGCTGGTCTGCTGGTCTGTCCGAGCTGTGGCTCGTCCTCTGTCTCCAAGGCCCTGATGGCGCCGAATGTCTCCTCCTCCAAGAAAAAGGGTGACAGCGAGCCCGCGCAGGCCGTCTCCGCGATCAAGGAGATGCCGCCTGAAATGATCGAGCTTCGGCAGAAGCTCGCGGCGCTCCGCTCCGAAGTTGAGAGCAATTTTGACTATGTCGGCAAGGATTTCGCCGAGGAAGCCCGGAAGATCCATTACGGCGAAACCGATCCGCACGGGATTTACGGCGAGACCAGCGCGACGGAAGCCGAAGCCCTGCGTGAAGAGGGGATCGGTTTCGCCGCCATTCCCTGGCTGCCTAAAAGCGACGCCTGATCAGGCCGTTTCCGGACGAACAGCAAGCATTGCGTAATTGATCCCGAGATCCGACGAACGCTCGAAGCTATCACCCAGCGGGTCAAACCGGATGCCGGTCTTCTCCGCCGGCACCAGCCCTGCTTCCGACAACAGTCCGCCCAACTCTTCCGGTGTCAGGAACTGACTCCAGTCATGGGTGCCCGCCGGTACCCAGCGCAGGACATATTCGGCTGCGAATTTTCCGAACAGAAGCGACTTCATGGTCCTGTTAAGCGTGGTGACGAAGACCGCACCGCCAGGACGAACAAGCTTCGCAAGGGAGGCCGCAAAAAGCGCGGGATCGGCAACATGTTCGATCACTTCGGAAGCAATCACGACATCGAACGCACCCGGCATCTCCGCCGCGAGCTCTTCCGCCAGACAGGCCCGGTAGTTGATATCGAGACCCGTCTGTTCGGCATGCAGCCGGGCCGTCCCGATGGTCCGCGCGTCCGCATCGATCCCGGTCACCGACGCACCCAGCCGGGTAAGTGGCTCCGAGATCAGGCCGCCGCCGCATCCGATGTCGAGCAGTTTCAGACCGTCGAACGGAATCCCCGCCGAATCGGGCAGACCAAAATGGTCGCTCAACCACTCCCGGATTAATTTCAGGCGGACCGGTGTGAACTTGTGCAACGGGGCAAAAGGCCCCTGCATATCCCACCATTCCGCCGCCACGGCAGAGAACCTTGCGACATCCTCCGGATCGATCGTGCTTGCGGCTGCGTTCTTCTGGTTCATGGGCGCTCCATTCAACACCGAGCCCGGTCTTGCCGGGACAGCGACGTGTCGCTATGTATAGCCCCGCCTGGGGCCATTAGGAACGCTCGCGTTCCGGATTTGGGCATTGGGGATACACTCCTGAAAAGCGGAACGAAATGGCGCGTATCGTGCAAAAGTTCGGCGGCACGTCCGTCGCCGATATTGAACGCATCAAGAATGTGGCTCAACGGGTCAAGAAAGAAGTCGATGCCGGCAATGAAGTGGCCGTCATCGTCTCTGCCATGGCCGGGGTCACCAATCAGCTGGTCGGCTATGCGCGCGAGATGAGCGTGCTGCATGACGCCCGCGAATACGACACCATCGTCTCGACAGGCGAGCAGGTGACGAGCGGCTTGCTGGCCATGGCCCTGCAGAATATCGGGATCAACGCCCGCTCCTGGCTCGCCTGGCAGCTGCCGTTCCGGACCGATGGCGTGCATAGCAAGGCCCGGATCCAGAACATCGAGACCGATGAGATCGTCAACCGCTTCAAGCAAGGTCAGGTTGCCGTCCTCGCGGGCTTCCAGGGCATTGGCCCGGACAACAGGATCACAACGCTCGGCCGCGGCGGCTCCGACACATCGGCCGTCGCCCTCGCAGCGGCGCTCAACGCGGATCGCTGCGATATCTACACGGACGTCGATGGCGTCTATACTACCAATCCGAGGATCGTACCGGCGGCCCGGAAGATCGACCGGATTACCTACGAGGAAATGTTGGAACTGGCCTCGCAAGGGGCCAAGGTGCTGGAGACGCGCTCCGTCGCGCTCGCCATGCAGCACAATGTCAGACTCCAGGTGCTCTCCAGCTTCATCGAAGCCCCCGGCACCCTGGTCTGTGATGAGGATGAGATCGTGGAACAGCAAATCGTCAGCGGCATTGCCTACAGCCCGGAAGAAGCCAAGGTTACCGTGCGCCACGTTCCGGACCGTCCGGGCGTTGCCGGATCGATCTTCGGCAGCCTCGCCGATGCGGCCGTCAATGTGGACATGATCGTCCAGAACGTGACCGAGGACGGCAACACCACCGACATGACCTTCACCGTCGGCAAGACCGATCTCGACCGCGCCCGCCAGGTGCTGGAAAAGCTGAAGGACGAACTCGGTTTCAAGGAAATCAACGCGGACCCGAACGTCGCCAAGGTCTCGGTCGTCGGTGTCGGCATGCGCTCCCAGCCGGGCGTCGCCAAGACGATGTTCCATACCCTGGCCGACAAGGGCATCAATATCCAGGTCATCTCGACCTCGGAGATCAAGGTCAGCGTGCTGATCGCGGCCGAGTATACCGAACTGGCCGTTCGAGCCCTGCACACCGCATACGGCCTCGACGGGCCGCCGGCGAGCTGAGGCATGACGGCGGCGGTCGAGCAAAACGGCTTCGGCCGCAACTCCCGCACCATGTTGCGCAGATTGCGCGATGTGATGGCGGATACGCGTGCACCGCAGGAACGTCTCGACAGTATCACCTCGATCATCGGCGCGGATATGGCGGCCGAGGTGTGCTCGATCTATGTCCGCCGCGCCGATAACCTGCTGGAGCTGTGCTCCACCGAGGGCCTGAACAAGGACGCCGTCCACCGCACGCTGATGCATTTTGGCGAGGGTCTTGTCGGAGACATTGCCGCCCGGGCCCAGTCGCTCGCCCTGTCGGACGCCCAGTCCCATCCCAAGTTCGCCTATTTCCCGGAAACCGGCGAAGAGATCTACCAGTCCCTTGCCGGTGTGCCGGTGATGCGCGCAGACCGCGTGCTCGGGGTCCTGGTGGTGCAGAACCGCTCCCGCCGGCAATATTCCGACGAGGAGATCGAGACACTCGAAACCTTCGCCATGGTGCTGGCGGAGCTGCTCGCCAACGGCGTTCTCGACGGGCAGGAAAACAGGCATGATGCTCCCGTCCGTCTCGCCGGGCAGGCCGTCGCGCCCGGCGTCGGCATCGGCGCCGCGCATTTCCACAGACCGAGCACCGCGATCCGCCGCGTCGTCGCCGACAATCCGGCGATCGAAAAGGAACGGCTCGACACCGCCATGCAGAATGTGCGGTCGCGCATCGACACACTGCTTTCAGCCCCCGATCTTGCCGAAGCCGGAGAGCATCGCGACGTGCTCGAAACCTTCCGGATGATCGCCCATGACCGTGGCTGGCTGACACGGATGAATGACGCGATCGATAACGGTCTGACCGCTGAGGCCTCGGTCCAGCGCGCCCGCGCCGACATGCGCGCCCGGCTTGGCTCGGTCCAGAACCCCTATCTGCGCGAACGCCTCGCCGATTTCGAGGATCTGACGAACCGCCTGCTCGCCCAGCTTGCCGATGAAGAAGACAATGGCGATGCCGCCGGAACGATCGACGACGATCAGCCCTATATTGTCGTCGCCCGCTCCATGGGACCGGCGGAACTGCTCGATTATGACCGGACGAACCTTGCCGGCCTCGTTCTTGAGGAAGGCTCCGCCACCGCGCACGTCGCCATCGTCGCGCGCGCTCTGGATATCCCGGTGCTCGGCAACATTCCGGGCCTGCTGAGCGAGGTCAATCCGGGCGACCGCCTGATCATCGATGCGGACAACAGCCAGGTCCTGTTACGGCCGACCGAAGACGTGCAGGAATATTTCCATGCCGGTCTGCGCGCCCGGGCCGAGACCAAGGCACGCTATCAGGCACTGCGCGACCTGCCGGCACGGACCCTGGACGGCGTCGATATAAGCCTGTTGCTGAATGTCGGCCTGATGTTCGACCTGCAGCAGCTCGACGCCACCGGCGCCGAGGGGATCGGGCTTTACCGCACCGAGATCCCCTTCATGGTCCGGCGGGATATACCCGACGTATCGCAACAGACGGATGTCTATCGCCGTGTCCTCGATGCGGCTGACGGCCGTCCCGTCACCTTCCGCACCCTGGATGCGGGTGGCGACAAGCATATCCAGGCCTTCGACCATGATCCCGGGGACAACCCGGCCCTTGGCTGGCGCTCGATCCGGATATCCGTCGACCACCCCAGCATCCTGCGCAACCAGATCCGCGCGATTCTGAGAGCCTCGGTCGGCGCTCCGGTCGATCTGATGTTCCCGATGGTCTCCACAGTATCGGAGTTCGACGTGGCCCGGTCGATCCTCGACCGGGAACTCGAGCGCGCCGTGCGTCTTGGCGAAATACTCCCCGCGAAATTACGTCTCGGCAGCATGCTTGAAGTGCCGTCTCTTGCCTGGCAACTTCCCGAAATCTTGTCCCGGGTCGACTTTCTTTCAGTTGGTAGCAACGATCTACAGCAGTTCTTCTTTGCCGCCGACCGTGGAGACCAGCGCGTGACCAATCGGTACGATGCCGTCTCGGTCCCGTTCCTTCGATTGCTAAAAGATATATCCAATGCTTGTAAAAAGCACGATAAGCCATTGACTTTATGTGGAGAGATGGCTGGCTCCAGAATCGGAGCCATGGCGCTCGTCGGGATCGGCTACCATCGCCTGTCCATGGCGGCCGCCTCGATCGGGCCAATCAAGGAAACTATAAGAGCGTTGAATTACAATGACTTGCAAGTATTGATGACTAATTTATTGGAAACGCGGGAAGGCCGCCTCGCCGATCATTTGAAGGCATTCGCACGCGACCATCAGATCCCGACCTGAGTCTCCGGATCGAAAAATCCGAATAGATCATTGATTCATTAGAGAATTTAATCTACCTTGGCTTTGAAGCTTGGTTACCCCATGGTGTCGCAGTCAGATTTTTCGGAATAATTACTGCAAAAATTGTGTAGCCAAACAGACGCAATATTCGCGGGCAATTAGGTCGTGGATGATATGAGCGCAAAAGCGAAGTTAAGACTCCGGCATATCGAAGATGCCGCACAGTCAAAGACGGCAACCACTACACCCCGCGTAGCGGCGGTGAAAGCTGTTGCATCGCCCAGTATCGCCGTCAAAACGGCCCCTCCGGCACCTGCCGAACAGATCCAGCTCTCGCAGGCTGAATACGGCTCGACCGTGGGCGAGATGCTGCAGCGGCATCGTATCGAAAGAGATCTCACTCTTCAGGACATCGCCCAGCAACTGCGCATTCAGCGCAGCTACCTTGATGCGCTGGAAAACGGGGACTTCGACAAACTTCCCGGCCTGACCTATGCCATCGGGTATGTCCGCAGCTATGCGCAGCTCCTGGAGCTTGACGCAGCCACGCTGATCACAGACTTCAAGGCCGAAGCCAAGAAGCTGCAGGAACCGACACAGCTTTCATTCCCGTCACCCGCGCCCGAGGGAAAAGTGCCCGGCGGCGCCCTGGTATTCGTCGGCGTCCTTCTCGCGGCGCTCAGCTATGGCGGCTGGTATTATTTCTCGACCTCGGAAACATCGGTCTCCGATCTGACGCCGAAAATCCCGGATCGCCTGGCCTTCCTGCTGGAAGAGCCGGCAATTGACTCGCCCGCGGCGGCGGAAACCGCACCGGCCACACTGCAGCCGATGGCAAGTGCCGCCACACCCGCCCCCACACTCCGGGCACCGGCCTCCAGCACGGAGGCTTCCTCCACCGGTCAGGCCGCGCAGACCACAAGTGATGACACGGCGCCGAAACCGGCAGCCGACCCGGCTCTTCAGGCCAACACACCCGACACGGCAAGCGCCCCGGAAACGGTGGTTGCCGCAGCCGAAACGGCTGTAGCGACAAGCGCCGCGACCGAGATTCCGGCAGCCCCGTCAGGCAGCAACGCAGTCGTGGCGAGCAGCACCGAGACGACGCCAGCGCCCGTGACCGCGCCCGAAGCGGCCGTGTCCGAAGCGCCCCCGGCGGCAGAACAGATCGCCAGCGTACCGGCATCCGCTCCTGCGCCCGCACCGGAAGCGGCCGATATTCCGGACGTACCCGATATGCCCCGCCCGGAAGCCGCATCGACCGGACGGTCCGTGGCCGAGGCGGAAGCGGCTGCACTCGATACCAGGCCGCAATCCGTTTCTACCGCCTCCAGCACCGGACCTCTGATCGTGATCAGCGCGACAGACGATAGCTGGGTCCAGGTCCGGGGCACCGATGCAACGCCACTTTTGACCCGCATTCTGCGCAAGGGTGAGGAATATAAAGTGCCTGTTCGTACCGGCCTGAAGCTCTTTACCGGGAATGCCGGCGCCCTGAAAATTTCGGTGAATGGCGCCCAGGCACCAAGTCTTGGACCGTTCGGCAAAATCGCCCGGAACATCCCGCTGGACGAAAGTCTGCTGACCTATACGGTCGCCGACTGACCACTGACGCAACCCTGCCGGCAGGATTCTTCACAAAGGCGCCGTTTACCCGCGGCGCCTGCTTGCTTTATAAGACCCGAAACGCCATCTCGCAGTGGCGAGTACAGCGAGCGGATCAATCCCATGAGCGTGCGGCCCTACCGCGACATCTTCAGACGCAAGTCCCGTCAAATCTTCGTCGGCAATGTGCCGGTCGGTGGCGATGCACCGATCACGGTGCAGACCATGACGAACACCCTGACGGCGGACGCGAAGTCGACCATCGCCCAGATCCAGGCTTGCGCCGATGCCGGGGCCGATATTGTGCGCGTCTCCTGCCCGGATGAGGCCTCGACGGCGGCCATGCCGGAAATCTGCAAGGCCAGCCCGGTGCCGATCGTCGCGGATATCCATTTTCACTACAAACGCGCGATCGAGGCCGCCAAGGCCGGGGCCGCCTGCCTGCGGATCAATCCCGGCAATATCGGCAATGCCGAACGGGTTCGCGAGGTGGTCAAGGCCGCCAAGGATTACGGCTGCTCCATCCGGGTCGGCGTCAATGCGGGCAGCCTCGAGAAGCATCTGCTGGAAAAATATGGCGAGCCCTGCCCGGAAGCGATGGTCGAGTCGGCACTCGATCATCTGAAAATTCTCGAGGATAACGACTTCCACGAGACCAAGATCAGCGTGAAGGCGTCGGACGTCTTCCTTGCCGTCGCCGCCTATCAGGGGCTGGCCGACGCCTGCGATTATCCGCTGCATCTCGGCATCACGGAGGCTGGCGGATTCCGCATCGGCTCGGTGAAATCCTCCATCGGCATGGGCATGCTGCTCTGGAGCGGCATCGGCGACACCATCCGGGTCTCCCTCTCTTCCGATCCGGTGGACGAGGTGAAGGTCGGTTTCGACATCCTGAAATCGCTCAACCTGCGTCATCGCGGCGTGAACGTGATTTCCTGCCCGTCCTGCGCCCGCCAGCAGTTCGACGTGATCAAGACCGTCGAGGTTCTGGAAGAGCGGCTGGCCCATATCACCACACCGATGACCCTTTCGGTGATCGGCTGCATCGTGAACGGCCCGGGCGAAGCGCGCGAGACCGATATCGGTTTCACCGGCGGCGGCAAGGGCACCCATCAGGTCTATATGGCCGGCCTGCCGCACCATCGCCTGAAGGACGGCAATGTCGTTGACCATCTGGTCTCTCTCGTCGAGGAAAAGGCGGCGGAGATCGAGAAGGAGCTGGCCGAAGCGGACGAAAACCCGGCCCGCATGGTGTCTCCGGCGGCTTCCTGACCCCTGTAGATTTTCCAACCACCGCAAAATCACCGCATCCGTTTGAATCCGGGACGGAAACGCGGCATAAACCGAACCTCCCCGGCATTCTGTCGGCTTCGGGGACGTTTGAAAGGACCCAGTCATGGCAAAGTTGCAGCCCGTTCGCGGCACCCACGACCTCCTCGGCGAGGACGCGCGACGGCATCGCCATGTAATCGAGACGGCCCTTGCCACCGCCGGGCGCTACGGTTTCAGCGAAATCCAGACCCCGATCTTCGAATTCACCGAAGTCTTCGCCCGGACTCTCGGCGAGACCTCGGACGTGGTGTCGAAAGAGATGTACAGCTTCACCGACCGGGGCGATGAAAGCATCACCCTGCGTCCGGAAGGCACGGCGGGCGTGGCGCGCGCCTTCATTTCCGGCGGCCTGACCCAGGATCTGCCGCTGAAGCTGTTCTATCAGGGCCCGATGTTCCGCTATGAGCGCCCGCAGAAGGGCCGCCAGCGTCAGTTCCACCAGATCGGCGTCGAGCTGATCGGCGTACCGACGCCGCAGGCCGATATCGAAGTGATCACGGTCGGCGCCGATATACTCGACGCGCTCGGCATCTTCGATGGCATCGTGCTGCAACTGAACACCCTCGGCGACACGGAAAGCCGCCAGGCCTATCGCGGCGCGCTGGTCGAGTATCTGATGGGGTACAAGGACGGTCTGTCCGAAGACAGCCTGCGCCGGCTGGACAGCAACCCGCTGCGCATCCTCGACAGCAAGGACGAAGGCGACCGCAAGATCGTCGCGGACGCCCCTTCCTTCGGCGATTATCTCAATGCGGCCTCGGAAGATTTCTACGGCACGGTCAAGGCCGGGCTCGACGCGGTCGGCATTCCCTATCAGCAGAACGACCGGCTGGTGCGCGGCCTCGATTACTACTGCCACACCGCCTATGAATTCGTCACCGACCGGCTCGGCGCGCAAGGCACCGTCATGGGCGGCGGACGCTATGACGGACTGGTCGAGACCATGGGTGGTCCGTCCACGCCGGGCGTCGGCTGGGCCGCCGGGATCGAGCGCATCGCCATGATGATCGACGCCCCCGCCATCCCGGCACGGCCGCTTTCCCTGATCCCGGTCGGCGAGGATGCCACCATCGCGGCGATCAAGCTCGCGCACGACTTGCGCAAGGCGGGCCACTCTGTCGAAATGGGCTATTCGGGCAATCTCGGAAAGCGCATGAAACGGGCCAACAAACTCAATGCCAGCCACGCCGTCATCATCGGCGAGACGGAACTCGAAAAGGGCGTAGCGACGATCCGCGACCTGGATACAGGCGCACAAGTCGAAGTCGCTCTGGACAAGATCGGGGACCATCTCGGCGCCGAGGCCTAGCGAGGCGCGCGTTGGCGGACCGCTCCGCTTCCCCGCTTTTTCAGGACCTGCACCGTTTCGCCGTCGTCGGCGTCAACCACCGGACCTGTCCCGACGCGATCCGCGAGCAGCTTTTTGTCGCCGACGAGGAGTTGCCGGTCGTGCTCCGCTCTCTCCGGGTGTTCGGTGTCGAGGAAGCCATGCCGCTCTCGACCTGCGACCGGGTGGAAGTCGCCGGTATTTTCCCGAACCCGGAAGAAGCCCGCAGCATCATCGCGAAGATTCTCTGCGCCCCGGTCGATCTCGACCCGGCCCTGCTGGAGCCGTTGCTGTACCGCCATGTCGGCGGGGATGCGGTGAGCCATCTGTTCCGTGTCGCCGCCTCGCTCGACAGCCAGGTCATCGGCGAGCCGCAGATCCTCGGCCAGATGCGGGCGGGACACCGGCTGGCCCGCAACCGGAAATCCTCGGGTCCATTGCTCGATGCGACCATGAGCGCCGCCTTCGAAGCCGCCCGCCAGGTGCGCCGGGAAACCCGTATCGCAGAGGGGCCGGTTTCCATTGCCGCCGCCGCTCTTTCCGTCGCCCGGGACGTGCATGGCGCGCTGGAACGGACCCGCGCGGTGCTGCTCGGCACCGGCGAGCTTGGCCTCATTCTGGCGGAACAGCTCCACAACACTCACGGCACACCGGTCACGGTGCTTGACCGCATTGGCCGGCGCGCCGAAGCAACGGCCAAATCCATCGGGGCTCACCATGGCACCATGGACACACTTGCGGATGCGCTCGTCGATGCCGATATCGTCATCTCCGCCGTCGGAGAAGGCCGTACCCAGCTGACCGAGGACATGATCGGACGGGCACTGGTGAAGCGCCGCTACCGGCCGATCTTTCTGGTCGACCTCTCGATACCCTGCGATATCGATCCGGCGGTCAACAGGGTCGACGAGGCTTTCCTGTTCGACCTGGAAGATCTCGAACGGTCGGCGACGGAAGGAAAAAACGCCCGGCGCGCCGAAGCGGAAGCAGCCCGCGAGATGGTCGATGCCGCCGTCGCCCGGTTCCTTTCGGATCAGAGCGGACGCATCGCCGCTCCCTCCATCGCGCGGCTGCGGGCGCATCTCGAAGGCATGCGCGACATTCTGCATGCGGAGCAGCCGAACCTTTCCGCTGAAGACGCGACCCGCTTGCTGCTGAAGCGCATCATGCATGGCCCGTCGGAACATCTCCGGCGCCTGGCGGCAACGGACAATCTGGACGACCGGACACTCTCCACACTGGAGGAACTGTTCGGTCTCGACCAAGAACAAGGAGACGACCTGTGAGCTTGCAGGCAAATCTGGAACGCGTGCTGGCCCGTCACAAGGAACTGGAAGCCATTCTGGCCTCCGGGGACAGCTCGGACATAGCCAGGCTGTCAAAAGAACTGTCGGAACTGGCACCGATCGCCCAGAAGGTGGTGGAGCTGAACGACATGCGCCGCGAGCTGTCCGAGGCCCGCGAGTTGCTGGAAGATCCCGACATGGCGGACATGGCCGGTGAGGAAATACAGCGGCTGGAAAAGGCACTGCCGGCGCTTGAGCACGAAGTCCAGATCCTGCTGCTGCCAAAGGACGAAGCGGACGAGAAGAACGCCATTCTCGAAGTCCGGGCCGGCACCGGCGGAGACGAAGCGGCGCTGTTCGCCAGCGACCTGTTCGGCATGTATCAGCGCTATGCCGCTCTGAAGGGCTGGAAGTTCGAGGTCATGGAAGTCTCCGAAAACGATATCGGCGGCTACAAGGAAGCGACCGCCGAGATCACCGGCCGTTCGGTCTTTGCCCGGCTCAAGTTCGAGTCCGGCGTGCATCGGGTCCAGCGGGTGCCGGTGACGGAATCAGGCGGACGCATTCATACCTCCGCCGCCACCGTCGCCGTGCTGCCGGAAGCAGAGGATGTCGATCTGAACATTGAGGACAAAGATCTCCGGGTCGATGTGTTCCGGGCTAGCGGCGCCGGCGGCCAGCACGTCAACACCACTGAAAGCGCGGTGCGCATCACTCACCTGCCTTCCGGTATCGTAGTCTCCCAGCAGGACGAGAAATCGCAGCACAAGAACCGGGCCAAGGCGATGAAAATCCTGCGCGCCCGACTTTACGACCATGAGCGCCAACGTCTCGCCAGCGAGCGGGCAGCGGACCGCAAGGACCAGATCGGCAGCGGGGACCGTTCGGAGCGCATCCGGACCTATAACTTCCCGCAAGGCCGGGTGTCCGATCACCGCATCAACCTGACGCTCTACAAGATCGAGAAGGTGATTGCCGGAGAAGCCCTGGACGAGTTGGTCGACGCCCTGACGGCTGAAGACGAGGCCGCCCGCCTCGCCTCGATGAGCTGATGACACCGGAGCAACCCGAAGAAGCGGCAACGGTCGGTGATTTACTGCAGGCCGCAACGCGCCGCCTGACGGCGGAGGGCAACGACAATCCCCGGCTTGATG
>TARA_R110002051_G_scaffold201693_1_pt1 | contig 34165 bp, 31 predicted proteins | sample TARA_R110002051 | Tara Oceans TARA_R110002051 (sample SAMEA4397023) | marine metagenome | biome: Polar Biome; feature: [MES] marine water layer (ENVO:01000295) within the mesopelagic zone...; material: water (ENVO:00002006), including particulate matter (ENVO:01000060) such... | reverse complement strand
TCCAAAAGATGGGGTATCTCCAATCCAACTATAAAAAGAAAATAACTGATAACCAGTATTTCCTGTAAAAGTTGAATTAAGTACCTGATATCTATTAACCCCTCTAAAATACCCTATTTGACTGGTGTTATTTTCAAATATACAATTGTCTATTTTCACATAGCGTTCGGTATAAAAAATCGTACCCGTGTTACTACTAAAGGTAGAACCTGTAACGGTTATCCTGTTTGTATAATCACTTTCAACATCTGAAGTTGTATTTGGTGTAGAACCGTGATCACTACCAAATAGTATTCCACTATTATTAGAAAATGTAGAATTGGAAATTGTTAAGGTTGATCCTCCTTCTCTTGTGTAAAAAGCGAAACTATTACTATTTCCAAATACATTAATATCTGATGCATTTATTGTAGATCGAGTAGCATAAAATATAGATCCAGAACCATTGGCATAAGCATTATTGGTAAAACTTATTCCAGAAATATTTAAGACCACACCATTACTAGGAGCAAACATTTTATAGGTAGCTTCACCTGAAATTGTAAAATTCTCAGAGCCTGGCCCTGTTATAGTTAAATTGCTTCCAATAGCTGGTAAATTTGAGGTTAATGAAAGAGTTCCATTGAAGCCAGTATCAAAAATAATTTCATTTATAGTCGGATCAATATTTGCTTCATTGATTGCCCATCTAAGCGTTCCTGTGCTTCCATCATCACTTGTACTTGTAACAGTAATTGTGTTTTGCCCATAGATACATGGAAAATAAAATAGTAAAAGGATACAATAGAGGATTCCAGTTTTTTTCATGTTTAGATTGTTTTGGTTTAGATAAGATTTAATAGAAAATATGATTGGTTATAAATTTGTTTTCAAAGAACCTACTACTTGTAGTCTTTTATTTCTTTTTTTTGTAAGCTTTTAAAATTCATGTTTGTAACTATTATATATTGATGTAGTTGAGTTTATTATATCAAATTAAAATTTAATTAATTTTAATTTTTATGTTTAAAACGATAAATGAAAATTATCTACTACATGCAGTAAAATCAATATTATGAATGAACAATCCACAGAAATATTCATATTTTAAAATTGATTTTTCCCGTGAAAAATTATAAAAGATAAGGTTTACCAAGTTTGATTTTTTAATAGTATAAGTATGTTTCATTTCTTACTTTTTAATTCTTCTTGCTTTAAGAACGGAGGTATTTGTAAGAACGCATGCAGAAATTACTTACATTATTTATTTTATATGAATCAATAAGTGTTTTTAACGCTTCAATAAGTTGAAATAAAAAATTGAATCTTAAAACATTTTAATTTTTTTGAGAATTAGCAATTACAATTAAACATTACGGTTAAAAGAATTAACTTTGATTCTCAAAAATGACATGCTATATTTTGTCAAACAAACTTCTTTTTTCAATTTTTGGTTTATAAAAAATGATTGCTGAGTATTTACTTTTATTTACAGGTGGTATAGGTTTATTAACTACATACATATTAATCAGAAATAACCATTCTAATAAAATGGTCAATTACTATTTAATCATAATTTGCTTGTATTTATCCTGTTTTGCACTTTTAAAATCTACTTATGTACTTGGAATTCAAGGAGTCTTTAACCAAACATCATTTGGATTTAAAAGACTTTCTTTGTTTTTATTTCCTTCATTATATCTTTTCTTCAAACATATTATTGATGAGTCAAAAAAAAGGAAAAAAACAGATTTATACCATTTCATAATACCTTCACTTTTTTACATCGTAGTTCAATTATTAGATTTTTCAGGATATTTGATTTATTCAATAATTTCGTTTTTTTATATTTTTTACTTCCTATTTACATCCTGTTATTTATTACTTTCAATTCGCCTTTTTATTTCTTCATTTGAAATTAATTCAATAAAAAAAATATTTATAAATGATGGAAGACCGAAAAAAAAATGGATCCTATTTCTACTTATTATTTTTTCAATAATAAGTTTGAGAATATTTATTATAGTTTGTATGGATTTATATAATGGATCTCATTCTGGTTTTGAAAAAGGATTTTGGTTATGGGCAATTTTAATAATTGGAATATTTATTAAACTTTTAATTTCTCCTGAAATATTGTTTGGCTCTAGTACGCTAAAAAATATGATAGAACCTACTACTATTCAACAAAATGAAAGTATTCTTGTTTTAAATAATTGGAAGTTTGAAAAAATAACAGCTTTTAATAACAAACAGGATGAGTTTTTAGCTGTAAAAGTTAATGATGGCCTAATGGATAAAATTCTCGCAATTGAAGAAGCTGTCCTAGACAAGAAAATATTTAGAAATTCAACTTTTGACATTCAATCATTAGCATTAGAAATAAATGTTCCAAAAAGCCATTTAACATATTTATTTAAATATCATTCAAATCTATTTTTTCCTGATTTTAAAAGAATGCTTCAAATTAAAGATGCTAAAAATTTAATAGATAATGGCTTTTTGTCATCAAATACACTCGAATCTCTTTCTGTAAGAGTTGGCTTTTCTTCGTATAATCCTTTTTTTAAGGCATTTAAAAAATATACAGGATTTTCACCACAGAATTATATTAACAAATAAAAAATCGTAAACATGCTTATTTTTGGTGACATTATAGAGTAATAACCAACAAATAAGCATTAAACACAAATAATTTGGAAAATATATGAGTACAAATTCTGATTATGAAATTTATAGTTCAAGGGAACTAAACGCGCCCTTAGAAATAGTCTATCAAGCTTTTGCTAATCCATTACATTTAAAAAAATGGTGGGGACCAGAAGGATTTACAAATACAATACACGAATTTGACTTACGACTTAACGGAAAGTGGCTTTTGACAATGCACGGACCTGAAAAAGGCAACTACGAGAATTCATCTATATTTAAAACTATTGTACCAAATAAATTAATTACTTGGAAAAGGGTGTCTAAACCTCTATTTGATATGGAAGTGGAATTTGAACAACTCAACCATTCAAAATCGAAAATATCGTTCCGCATGATTTTTAATACAATTGAAGAATGCAATAAAATGAAGAAATTCGTAGTGCCTAACAATGAAGAAAATTTTGACAGACTGGAGAGAGAGTTACTTTACATTTTAAAGGACAAGAACAATCATCTGAGTAATTTAAAGTAATAAAAAAGAAGAATGTCCAAATTAAAAACATTAAGAGAACAGCAAAATTTGACTCAAGAAGAGTTATCAAAAAAATCGGGTGTTTCAGTTAGAACAATACAAAGAATTGAAACAGGAAAAGAACCAAAAGGTTATACACGTAGGGTTTTGGCAAAAGCATTAGAAATAGAAGAAAATGAATTGCTTTATAAAGAATCTGAACAAGAAAACTTTGAAATTTTACATAATGAAGAAGAGCCCAAAAAAGTGGATTTGATTAACTATCCTTATCTAAAATTGATAAATCTTTCATCAATTCCATTTATACTTATTCCTCCATTGAATATCATTTTTCCTTTTGTTCTAATGCTAGTACTGAAACAAAAAAACATTTTAACTAAACAGCTTATTTCTTTACAAATACTTTGGACAATTATAGCTCCTATTGTATTTATGCTAGGACTCTTTTTAAAACTCGGAAACACGTTTTCCTTAATCCTTATGATAGTGATTATTTTATCTAATGTATTTATTATTCTTCGTAATGCAATAGAAATAGACAGGAACAAAAACCTGTATTACAAGCTGAATTTCAATATGATATAAAAATTGTCGGGTTTTAGTCGGGTTATTGTCGGGTAGTTTTTATCATAAAAGCAAATGAATTTTCAACCTTTGCTTAAAATAATATTTACAGCAAAACATAATTCAAAATGACCAAAAAAAACATCCTATTCCTTAGTATATCATTTATTTTTTGCGCAAATAGCATAGCGCAACTTGACAAAAATTCAGAACTTTACAATACAATACTCTTCAAAGATAGTTTACTTTTTAATGTTGGTTTTAATCATTGTGAAATCGGACAATTTGAAGACTTGTTAAGTGAAAATTTAAAATTTTATCATGATAAAGATGGGATTTCAGACAAAACTAAATTTCTTCACGACCTCAAAAATGGGTTATGTAAAAGCCCTGATACGCGTCAGGTAAAAAGATTTCTAGTAAAAGAAAGTACTGAAATCTTTCCTCTTTATAAAAATGGAGTTTTATATGGAGCTATTCAAAATGGAGAACATTTATTTTATGAAAGTAAAGAAAGTCAACCCGGTATTGCAAAATTTTCAAATGTATGGGTGCTAGAAAATGGTCTATGGAAATTAGGAACTTCTTTAAGTTATGGGCATCAGGCTTACGAATTTAAAAAAACAGAAAATTCGATTTTTGACAATGATGCAGAAATTGAAAAATGGCTAAAAGAAAAAAAAGTCCCAACCCTTGGACTTGGAATAATTGAAAATGGTCAACTAAAACAAATAAAAGTTTTTGGTGAAATTAAAAATGGCGTTTCTGCACCTTATAATACAATATTCAATGTAGCATCTTTAACAAAACCAGTAACCGCAATGGTTGCTTTAAAACTAGTCAGTTTAGAAAAATGGGACTTAGATGAACCTATTCATAAATATTGGACTGACCCAGACGTTGCGGGCGATCCAAGAAGCAAGAAACTCACCACAAGGCATATTTTAAGCCACCAATCAGGATTTCCCAATTGGAGATATTTAAATAAATCAAACAAGTTAAATTTTCAATTCGAACCAGGAACTAAATATCAATATTCGGGTGAAGGTCTTGAATATTTAAGAATAGCATTAGAAAATAAATTCAATAAATCTTTAGATCAATTAGCTAATGAATTAATCTTTGAGCCATTAGAAATGACTGACACAAAATATATATGGAACAATAAGATTGACGAAAAAAGGATGGCTATTGGATATGATAGTAAAGAAAAACCTTACGAAACAGTTAAAAACAAAACAGCAAACGGAGCCGATGATTTATTGACAACTGTTGAAGACTATGGGAAGTTTTTAGTTAGTATAATGAACGGTGGTGGACTTTCGGAAAAGGTTTTTGGTGATATGGTCTCACATCAAGTTGTAACCAAAAATGGAAAACATTTTGGACTCGGATTTGAGATTTATAATTTTAAAAATGGAGATTATGCATTATCTCATGGAGGAGCTGACAAAGGAGTCCAAACCATTTTTTTTATATTTCCTAAAACCAAAAAAGGATTAATAATCTTTACAAATGTCGATGATGGATACAAAGTTTACGAGAAAATAATATCCCATTATTTAGGAGAGCAAGGAAAAGAGATAATTGAAATTGAAACTGCGGAGTAGAAAATATAGCTAAAAAGATACCAGAAAGCCCTCAATTTATTGATCTTTTTTGGTTTTAAAACAGTAATAACCAAAAAAATACGCTTACTTACTAGTAACTTTTATATATAAATACGTTAACATAATCTTTTGACAATCATACTATTAGCTTACTAAAAAGTAATCATTAACGAACATTATTAGACTGCCATTTTATTATACTTATTGCGATACTCAATGGGGGTAAGACCTGTAACCTTTTTAAAAACAGTTCGAAATGCTTTTGAATCAGTATAACCCACATCAAACATTACTTCGTTTAAGTTTTTTCTGCTATTTTCAAAACTTCTTTTAGCAGCCTCCACCTTTATTCTTTGAATATATTCTAAAATAGTATTATTGGTTGCTTGCTTAAATCTTCTTTCAAAACTACGTCTGGCAACAGCCACTAAAGCTGCTAAATCATCCACGCTTATTTTTTCTTGAAAATGCTGCTCAATAAACTCTTGTGCTTTTAAAACTGCATCGTCTGTATGGTTTTTTTGTCCTTTGAACATTGCAAACGTAGTCTGGCTTTCTCTATCAATATCTATGGCAAAATATTTTGAGGCTAGTATCGCAGTTTCTCTATCGGTATATTTTTCAACCAGATGCAACAGTAAATTCCAATACGAATTTGCACCACCACTAGAATAGATTCGATGCTCCTCGGTAATAATACTACCTTCCACTACTTCAACTTCGGGAAATAGTTCTCTAAATTCATTTTGAAATCTCCAATGGGTTGAGCATTTTTTACCATCGAGCAAACCAGTAGAAGCTAAAAGAAAAGCTCCAACACATAAGGAGGCCACTTCTGCCCCATTATGGTAATGCTCTTTTATCCAAGGCAATGTTTTTTTGTTGGAGGCTATTGCTGTTTTCATATCGCCAAACAACGCAGGAATAATGACCAAATCCGTTTGCTTTACATCTTTTAATAGTTGTGAAGTGCTTATAGAAAACAAGCCATCATTAATTTTCACTTGCTTTTTCAAACCAACCAATTGCACATTGAATAAAGGCTTATTACCTGCTACTGCCATAAACTGATTTACTGCAGAAAATAAATATTGTGGATCTGCAATGGCTTGCATAACGGCATTTTCAGGGACAAGAATACTTACATTCATCATGGCATTCGTATTTATTCCATAAAAGTAAAAACTATTTTGTCGCAAAACCCCCTTTTGTTGTCATTTTTACACATTTACTATTGTAAAATGTCTTTGCATCTTTGTATTGTTAGTTCAAATAAGTTTTACCACTAAAAATGAAAAAAATGAGAAAAATAATTGTACTCGAGTTTATGTCGTTAGATGGAGTAACGCAAGCACCCGGTGGGCCAGAAGAAGATACTTCGGGAGATTTTAAATTTGGTGGATGGTCTGCCCCTTTTGTAGATGCAGTTTCAGGCGAGATTATTCAAAAACAAATGGAGCCTGCCGACTTACTTTTAGGCAGAAAGACTTTTGACATTTTTGAAAATTATTGGCCAAAAAATTCAGAACATTGGCCAAAGATCAATGAGGTTAAAAAATATGTTTTATCCAACACAAGAAAAAACTCAGCATGGAATAATTCAGTTTTCCTTCAAAATTTGGAGGACATAAAAAGTCTTAAAAAATCAAACGGTTCAGACATTAAGGTTTGGGGAAGTAGTGAGCTTGTTCAATTACTATTAAAAAATGATTTGGTCGATGAACTTTGGCTAAAAATATACCCTTTAACACTTGGTAAGGGAAAAAGATTGTTTGGCGAAGGTGTTATTCCAGCAGCTTTTAAATTAGTTGAAAATACCATCACCCCTAGTGGAGTTATAATTGTTAATTATAAACGAGACGGAGAAGTGAAGGTTGGAACCGTTGAGGAATAACCCAACATTTTATTAAAACATCTGTTTTAAAAAAATAAAAGGTTTGTGAAGCATAATATTCCTTATTCTTAAAACAACATTTAATTAATTTTAAACTATACCATTATGAGCAAAGTAGCCATTTATCTCAATTTTCAAGGCAATACTGAAGAAGCCTTTCATTTTTACAAAACTGTTTTTGGAACAGCGTTCTCTGCACCCATTATGCGAATTGGGGATTTACCTCCTGACCCAAATGGGCCTGCCTTTTCAGAATCTGATAAAAACTGTGTTATGCATGTGGCCTTACCCATTGTGGGTGGAACAGAATTGATGGGTACAGATATGCTAGAATCAATGGGCCAAAAGCTAATTGTTGGAAATAATACCACGATTAGTTTGCAATTAGACTCGAAGGACGAAGCTGATAATTTATACAAGACCTTATCTGAAGGTGGAAGCGATAAAGCCCCTATGAGAGATGAGTTTTGGGGGTATTGGGGTTGTTGTTTAGATCAATTTGGAGTTCGTTGGATGTTTAATGTAATGAATGATCAAAAATAAATTATTATGGAAAAGAACAAAGTAGTATTGCACAGAGTTTTAACAGCATCACCTGAAAAAGTCTTTAAAGCTTTTACTGATGCAGATGCGATGGCATCCTGGTTACCCCCTTATGGTTTTGTATGCAAAGTGCATCGTATGGATGTGAAAATTGGAGGAACCTATAAAATGTCTTTTACAAACTTCACAACGGGAAATGGCCATTCTTTTGGTGGCGAATATTTAGAAATCGTACCAAATCAATCTTTAAAATATACAGATAAATTTGATGACCCAAATTTACCTGGTGAAATAATAACAACAGTGCAGTTAACCTCTGTAAGTTGCGGAACGGAATTGCATATAACACAAACCAGCATACCAGATATAATACCTTCTGAAATGTGCTATTTAGGTTGGCAGGAATCATTAGAGAAATTAAAAAAATTAGTGGAGCCCAATATTCCAGATGCATAATTTAAAATGAAGAGAAAGAAAACATTAAGAACGTGTAAAAACGGACATCAATTTTACAAAAGCAGTGAATGCCCTGTGTGCCCTATTTGTGAAGCCGAAAATAAATCTGAAAAGGATTTGTTTTCTTCGCTTTATGCGCCAGCAAGAAGGGCTTTAAAAAATGAAGGAATTGATTCACTACAAAAGCTTTCTAACTATAGTGAAAAAGAAATATTGCAGTTGCATGGTATAGGAAAAACTGCTATTCCAAAACTAACAGCACTATTAAAAACTTTAGGTTTAAAATTTAATGGAAGTAGCTAACAATGCAAATAAATTCATACCTCACGTTTAATGGTAATTGCCGAGAAGCAATGACTTTTTACCAAGAATGTTTGGGTGGCGAACTCAGTTTTCAAACAATAGGTGAATTACCACTTTCTAATAAATTGTCAAAAAAAATGAAAGATTGCATAGTGCATGCCACGCTTACAAAAGAAACTTTGGTATTACAAGGCTCAGACATGGTTCCTCAAAATGGACTTGTAAAAGGAAACGCTATTTCCCTTTCTTTAGACTGTAGTAGCGAAGAAGAAATAAAAAAGGTGTACGCAAAACTTTCGGCAGAAGGTAAATCCAATCATCCACTTGAAAATACTTTTTGGGGAGCATTATTTGGCGAGCTTACTGACAAGTATGGAAATCATTGGCTTTTAAACTACAGTAAATAATAAACTCATAAATAATCAAGAAAATGAAAAAACAAAAAATACTATTTTGGACAGCGACCATAATCATCGCTTTATTTGAAGGAGTAATGCCAGCATTGACTTCACAATCAGAATTAGCGAAAGAAGGAATTAGACATTTAGGCTATCCAGAATATTTTGGAAACGCTTTGGTTGTTTTTAAAGTTCTAGGCGTTTTAGCATTAGTCATTCCTCAAGTTCCAAAACGCGTAAAAGAATGGGCCTATGCTGGTTTTGCCTTCGATTTTATTTTTGCAACCATCAGTCACGGAACTGTAGACGGTCTCAATTTTCAAACCTTCTTCCCTTTAATTATTCTTGGTGTTTTGATTGTTTCCTATGTGTACTATCATAAACTAAACCCATCTGAAATTTGAATTATAAATATTAACTTAAAAATAAAAGATTATGGCACTTATCAATCCTTACATTAACTTCAACGGAAATGCTGAAGAAGCATTCCTTTTTTACAAATCTGTATTTGGCGGAGAGTTTGCAACCATTATGCGCTTTAAAGATATGCCTAATGCCGGCTTTGATGTTTCTGAAAATGAGGCAAATAAAATTATGCACATTGCATTACCTATTGGAAAAAATGTTTTGATGGCGAACGATGTTCCGGAAATTCTGGGTCGCGTCAATGAAAATGAAAACAGATCCAAAATATCCATTAGTGCAGAAAGTCGTGAAGAAGCAGACAAATTATTTAATGGCCTTTCTGCTGGTGGAGTTATTGAAATGCCTATTGGCGATAGTCCTTGGGGTTCTTATTTTGGAATGTTTAGGGATAAATATGGTATAGAATGGATGGTAGATTATGACCCAAAATATAAAGGAAAAATGTAATAAAGCTTTATGACTTTCATCTTGCTCGACGAACCCATTTTAAATAAAATTCACCATAACCATCTCATAATCAAGATTTAATAACTTGTAACACTTAATAATTTGACATAAACTTGATCCAAATATTGATTTAATTGCTCGGCTTCTGGTATTGTAGCCCTAGTCTTTTTGGGTTTGGTATCCCAATTATTTACTAAAACTTTAAGCGTTAAACTAATTTCCGTTCGTTTACCATCAACTTAGTGATACCACTATATTAAAAAATTTCGAACTCAAATAAGTAACTTTTATTTTGATATCAAAATGACAAAAACCTGTAAATCATATAATTTACAGGTTTTTAATTTGGATTAATATACTAATTCGTCGGGATGACAGGATTACCTTGCGTTTTACAAACAACTGTTTTACAGCGTTTTAAGTGATTTTATTTCAGTGGATTCACCGAATAGTACACTTAAGTCAAAAAGAGCTATTTAAAAACAAAATTTATTTGTTTTTATGTGTATAAATATACAAACTTTATCAAATATCAACATAAAAAATATTAAGAAAATCCTCCTAACATAAAACTTCATTTCAAGAACTTTGCACGACATTATTTGTTTCCCTTCTTTCTTAAAACAATAATTAGAGAAGCTTTCATTTGGTTTTAATACATAAAATTCTAATATTTGCACAACACAAAAATCTAATTATAGCACAACACAAATATCTAATATTCGCACATCACAAAAATCTAATTAGAATACATCATAGCATTTGAATTTTTACGGATTAAGAAAAACAAAATGGCAACACCTCAAGAAAAATTAGCCCAATCATTAGAAAAGCTAAAAGAGTTACAAGATCAAGGACATACAGCTATTAAAACCAAAGATTTAAGTAGGCTACATAGAGAACGACTACTAGAGCATGGTTTTATAAAAGAAGTTATGCAAGGATGGTATATCATAGTTCCTCCTGATGAGCAAAAAGGAGATAGTACATCGTGGTATGCATCCTATTGGAATTTTTGTGCAAGCTATTTAGAAGAGCGCTTTGGTCAAGATTATTGTATTTCAGCAGAACAATCTTTACAAATACATGCTGGCGATACAACGGTGCCCCAACAACTTATTATAAGAACCGTAAAAGGGACAAATTCTATGACCCCTTTAATACATGGCACGTCTCTTTTTAGTATGACGTCTACCCTACCTAATAAAGCTGAAATAGAAATTAAAAACAATATTCGGATGCTAAATCTACCATCCTCCCTTGTTAACTGCACACCAACAATGTTTAAGCAAAATTCAATCGAAATGCGCACAGCATTGGCTATGGTACAAGATTCATCTGAAATATTAGAAATTCTATTAGAAGGTGGACATTCCAAGATTGCAGGAAGACTTGCTGGTGCTTTTAGAAACATTGGCAGATTTCGAATTGCTGATGATATTATAAAAACTATGAAAGCGGCTAGTTACGATGTGCGAGAAGAAGATCCTTTTGAAACTGCTCCTCCAGTGGCTTTATCCATACGCGATAAATCTCCATATGTAAACAGAATTAGATTGATGTGGTTTACCATGCGAGAAGAAGTGATAAAGGTATTTCCAAAAGAACCAGGGCTACCTAATAATCATGAAAGCTATATGAAAGCTGTTGAAGATATATATGTTACAGATGCCTACCATTCATTATCCATTGAACGTTATCGAGTAACGCCCGAATTAATTGAGAGAGTAAGAAGTGGAGCATGGAATCCAGAAGAAAACGAAGAAGACAGAAAACAACGTGATGCCATGGCTGCTAGAGGATATTGGTTAGCAACACAGAGCGTTAGAGATAGCTTGAATCGCATACTAAACAATGAAAACTCTGGACTTGTCGCAGATGAAGATCATGGGGATTGGTATCGGCAATTATTTGCGCCTAGCGTAACCACAGGCATTCTAAAAATATCTGACCTTGCGGGATATAGAAACGATCAAGTATATATTGGAAAATCAAAGCATGTACCATTAAATGTAGAAGCGGTACGAGACACTATGCCCGAATTGTTCCAATTATTGATAAACGAAGAACATGCTGGTGTAAGAGCTGTTTTAGGACATTTTATTTTTGTTTATATACATCCTTATAAAGATGGTAACGGCAGAATGGGACGCTTTTTGATGAATGCCATGTTGGCCTCTGGAGGTTATCCTTGGACGGTAATACCCGTAGAAGAACGTAATACATATATGAATGCTTTGGAGGAAGCTAGTGTAGGTAAAGATATCATGACATTTGCTAAGTTTATTAGTTGGCTTGTAGAAGAAGGGACGAAAGGAACTCCAGTAGCTAAAGTTTAAATCATCCTGTTCTTTAGTAACATAAATTTTAAAAAAAATATTCTTTAATTATTTTATGTCTTTCAGATGCTACAGAACCAACTATATTAAAAAAAGAAAAAATATAGTACAAATATGTATTTTTAATTTTAAACCTGTTTGACCATTTTGTAGCTATAATTTCAATATTATGCAAAATAGAAAATTGAACTTTAAAAGGTTTTAAATTATTTTTTTGACTAATTAATTATCAAATAGTGAACGATTTTTTGAACTTTGCTTTTTTAAAATGTTAATTCCATCTGTCCATATTCCACATAATTTAAATTCTTGATTTATTGATGAACCTTTTGCTAGTTCTAATTTATCAGAGGCATCTAAATATGAATTTATGAAATCTTCAATATCCTTTTCTCTTTCTGGAATTATTGTAACTCTATACTCTATACCTTTATCAATAATGGTTTCTCCTATAGTCTTTTTTCTTTTTTCAGCTTCTTCTAATGTCATCTGTTTTGTTTTTTTAGTTACTTGGTCTTATTTCTAGCTATAGTAGTTTATCTCTTTTTCTTGATAAAAAAAGAAGCAAAAAAAAAAAAAAACAAGACTGCATATAATTTTGGAATCAATTACGCTTCGCTACCCTACATTTAAGGAAACTTTGTAATTGATTAAGGTTACTGAAAAATTATTGAATAACAGGAACTATTAAAAAACTTTATCACAAAACCCCTAAAGTATTGTTACTCGACCTCCCATTATTTAGACAAATTTTTTGAGGTCATTCTCATATTAAGAACAACATCTATAGAATTTATAATATCGTTTTTTTTAAGATAATTTGCAGCAATTCCTTTTCTTTTGTCAATTAAAAGATTTTGAAGAATTAAATTTTCTTCTTTGTTAAATTTAATTCCCTTTAATAAGTAGAAATAGTCCGAAACATATTTATTGATATATTCTTTTTTAACCTGATAAGTGTAGCCAGAATTTCTTCCTACCCTAAGAATAAGTGTATCGTTTTTACATATAATTAGCCTTTCTATTGCTTTGGTCTTTGGAAAAAAACGTCTTAATTTTTGAATACCATCTAAATTACTAAAATGTACGACTTCAATATCGTCTTCGCTTTCTTCTGAAAATAATTTAGAATTATCTATACCTCGATGTAATTTATAATTGGATTTATTAAATGTTTTCGATTGGATTTTTTGAGATTTCTTCTTTTTGCTTCCTATATATTTTCCAATAAAAATTCTAGTTTTCACTTCACTACTATTGAAATATTTTTCCTTTTCACCAATTATAATGTCAGTAAACTCATTGATAAACATTTCTTTAAACTGAAATAGTCTTAAAGATGTAAAAAAATTTTCAGGCAAAATTGCCCCGAAATAATCACCTATATTAAGAAGTTTCAAATTAGAAACAAGCATTAATGCTTCAATCCTTTTAATCCTAACTGCTTCGGTATGAATTAAATTGTGGCTGTTTTTTTTATTTGAATATTTTTCAGCGTTTTCTAATTTCCCAAATGGGGGATTAGCCAAAACAACTTTTACTTCCTTGTTATTTTTTTTAATTGTTTTTGTTAATAACTCTAAGTCTAATGCATCCATTTGATGCAATGTATATTTATCTTCCTTATTTATTTCATTTAAACTAATATCAATACCAATCGCCTTTACATCTTTCCACTGTCTTAGTGCTGCATCTAAAAAATTACCACTACCAACACATATATCAATCACTTTTGTAGGGTTAAATTCTTGTGGCAACATGGATATAATGCTATTCGCAACAGGTTTTGGAGTATAATATTTAGACCAATCTTTCATAAATAATTAACCTTTTTTTATCATGTTATTCATAGATTTAACTGATATATTTTGAAATATTATAAATATTTGTTTTTAGGACTTCTTTGCTTCTATATTTTTTTTCCACAGGAAAATCATAAATCAAATAAGCACTTGGATTTTTAGTAGCAAAAATTGCTGCCCCGAGACAATGGGGCCTTGTTCCTAAGGGAGAAATATAAATATCATATTGCCCATTATATCTATGAAATATTTTAGTTAATAAATCAAATAATTTGAATGGGCTAGCCGATTCACAAGTTTTCACTGCATCAAAACATTCTGCGGATTTCAATATCATAAAGTTCGCTTTAATTGCAGTAATATTCCATCCTGGAACAAAGGAAGGAAAGCCAACAATCGGAATGATTTCTTTTGGTTTCAAATTTTCATAAATAGTTTGTAACCTCTGACTGTCAAAACCAATTGGTGAAACAAGTAGGATATCATTTGAACTTCGTTGCTTAATAAAACCAGGCACACTATTTGAACTCCCAATTATTTGTTCATATAAGTCAAATTCTTCAATTTCTCCAATTGTACGATGAGCTCTTCTTTTGTACTCCTTTGGTTCCGTATATGCAACAAACAGTCGAGCAGGTTTATGGTTATTAATTAATAATTTAATTAATAAAAAAAGTACACCTTGTTTAAGTGTGGTTATATCGATACAAATTTTTGCTCCTTGAAAATTTTCCCTCTTTATTAGTTTTTGAAGATCAGGGATTAAAGATTTATCAATGCCCTCTTCAAGAAGCTTTCCATCATAATTTTCTATTTTATAATAAAATTTGTCAGCTAAGTCACATACATCCAAAGAATAATATTTACCCTTAAAATTCTTTAATGAATTCTTAAAATAAGAATGTCTCTCATCACCCTCCCTTTTTCCTGTTATTAATATTTCAAATTGTTTTGAAAAATAGGATATGTTTTCATCAGTTAAACTATATTTTTCTTGATACTTCATTAAAGCTGAGTAAAAAGGTTTGGTTCATCATTTTCAAGATTGTCTTTGTACCCAGAAAGTTTTTTAACCACTTCTTCCAATTCCTTGTGCGATCCACAAAATAATTTAGCTAAATCTAAATGAGATATTGGAATTTTTCTTTTCCTTAAATGCGAAATTCTGAAGGCTGGGCAGTATATATGATTAAGATGGTAATCTCTGAACTCTATTATTTCATCTGACTTAGTTTTTGTTGCATCATCCTCTTCAAGTATCTTATTTCTAACTGAATATTTCAATAGATTTGCCGCTTCAACATTATGTTTTTTCAGCTCATTCACTTTTGTTACAAAATGATTTTGTTCTACTTCCCCTAAAGTACCATTTGGATTTTTTTGAATTGCACTAAATATTTTACCAAGAGCCCTAGTAAAATCTCTTAGCCTGTATCCATAAGGTTCATAGCTATCAATTTCTTTTAATTTAAAGTTACTAACAAAATAAACGGCTTTTGTTTGCTCTTCTATCGTCAATGGTCTGGGTTCATCGAAACTAAATGGTTTTTTTGTATTATTATTAGCATAATCAAAAGCGTACTCAGTAAGTTCTAAGAAACTTCTTATAATTCCAGAAGATAAAGCTGAATAAACGTCAAAACCATGATATTGTTTGTCAATTTTTAATTCATGACATAAAAGATATATTACTGCATTTTCTGTGTTATGTATCCAATCTTGATATTTTTTCGAGTTTTTACTTTTATGATTAACTAATTCTTTAGCTGGTATCATATTTTTATTTCTTCTCATTAATAATGCAAGATGTATCCTTAATTCTATTGGAGACACATTTGTAAGTTCTTTATAGAATATTGTAATTTCATCCTGAGAATAATTCATCAAAGATGAGTGCTTTACAATTTCAGACTTTACTCTATCTTCAACAACCTTTAAATCGGGTGATTTTATGAATAATTTTTCTTCATATCTTTTACCATAATTCTTTAAATAATATGAAATATCGCTATATTTCTCGTCTACATTCTTTAAGTGATTTTCTAGTCTTTTTTTACAAATATCTTTCAGTAATTTGTTATACTCAGATTTTTCATGATATCCATAATTATCAGTACTATAAATTTTAAAATCATCTTTTTCCCGAATTTCTTGCCCTGAGCCTGTTCTATATGTTTGAATACCTTTGGTAATTACTCCAAAATCGTAAACTATATTATTATTACTTTGTTTAAGAAGTGTATTAGTTTCGATTTGTTGTAACTCACTCAATGCTTCATACTCATCTATAAAAATGTGAAATGTACTATTGACTAAATTTTCATTCTTCTTTGCTGCTAATATTAATTTTTCAATAATTGTTCCTGCATTTAATCCAATTGGTTTTTCTTTTTCAGTATCATTGGAAAACTTCTCTATTTTTAAAAGTGTGATATCAATTTGAGAGTTTAATTCATTTAAATCTTTAATTTCATCTAATTCAAGCATCAAAGAAATATTATCTAAAGTATTTTTTAAACTTTTAGGATCCATTAATCCTTCTTTAATTAAATAGTTAAAAAAATTAATTAACTCTTTAGAAATAATTGAATTAAAATAAGTGTTAAAAATTCCTGTCCAAACCCAATCTTCAATATTTTTTTTTGATAAACTTTTTACGAATCTTCCATCAACTTTATAATAGAATCCCAAATGCTTATTATTTTTAAGATATTCTAATAAATTGATTCCTTTACTCTTTGCCTCTTCAACTTTTTCCATCCATGAATTGCACATAAAAAACATTGTTTTCCCAGTACCCCTACTTCCTTCAAAAATTAATGGCTTAGCACCAATATAATCTTTAGCTGGTTCTACAAAATATTTCCATACAGAACTTCCCATTTGTTCTGTTCTAATTTTTGAAAAAGGATTGATAAATTGCATATAAATTATTTATGATGTTTTTCTTCTCAATAAACATTTCCAGCCATCCGTTTCTTTCCACAATATTGGAAGTGACCAATTAGGTAATCTGTCATGTAATATTACCGCAAAATCCAATTTTTTAAATCCTAAGAAACTTACTCCTCTTTCTTTTCTTATTTTTTCAAAATATTTTACGGCATTTTGTATTTCATTATTTGTTTTATCCCATATGGTATTTTCGTTAGAAAAAATTCTGTTTTTATCTGATAATGTATCACATACTACCACCTTTATACCTTTTAATTCACCATCTTTTTTTAATATTTCCAACTTTTTATCATAACCTATAAGTACCAAATAGTATATCTTTATATCATACTTTTGACATATAACTTTGACTTTCTCAATTTCTGTCGAATTCCAAAATTTTTTTAACTGTGAACCTGAGCCCACACAATCATCAACAAAAATCAACAATTTAAATTTTTGCAGAAACTCCTCTTTAATATTCCAATGAAAGCCAACTTGTGATTCGTTAACACTAATTTTATGAACTAAATCACCTATTACTGAATTTCCGCTTTCATGTGGTTTATTAGAATCTAATAATGGCACAAAATAGGAATGCTCTTTTAGTTCATTTACTTTGGCTTCAGCTTCACTGGTAGGAATGTATATATTATGATTATTTAAATATTCTTCTTTAACAATTTCTCCGTAAATCTTTTCATGTAATCCAAAATCTAAAAGCTCCTCTAAATCTCTTTTTGAATAATAAATTAGATTTAATAAAATTTTTAGTGCATAATATCTTCCTTCGCTATCATTTTTAAAATTATCATCTAACCATTCAATAACATTGGCATATGTTAGGTAGTCCCATTGTGTACTTAATAAAACTCTTAGTTGTGGTACTTTATCATTAAAAAAATCTTGATAGGTATTCATACAGCTATTTCAGCTTTAATGGGCGGAAAAGGATTATACCCCTCTAAAATGAAATCTTCATATTTAAAATCAAATATTGACTTCACTTTTTTGTTAATATTCATGGTTGGATATTTTCTTGGTGTTCTGCTCAATTGCAATTTAACTTGTTCAAAATGATTTTGATATATATGTACATCTCCAAATGTATGTATAAAATCTCCATATTCTAAACCACAAACTTGTGCAACCATCATGGTTAATAAGGCAAATGAGGCTATGTTAAAAGGAACTCCTAGTAGTAAATCTGCACTTCTTTGGTATAGTTGACATGATAATTTTCCTTCTACAACATAAAATTGAAAAAGAGTATGACAAGGTGGTAATGCCATTTTATCTATATCTGCGACATTCCAAGCGCTTACAATTATCCTTCTAGAATCTGGATTGTTTTTAATTATATCAATTATATTCGAAATTTGGTCAATATGTCTACCATCCGGAGCTGGCCATGAACGCCATTGGTAACCATAAATACTACCTAATTCACCATTCTCTTCAGCCCATTCATCCCATATAGTAACTCCATTATCTTTTAAATATTTAATATTAGTATCTCCTTTCAAAAACCACAATAGTTCATATATAATTGATTTTAGATGTACTTTTTTTGTTGTTACAAGAGGAAAACCTTCCTTTAAATCAAATCGCATTTGGTAGCCAAAGATACTCCTCGTACCGACTCCAGTTCTATCTGATTTGTCAATTCCAGTAGTATATACGTGTTTTAATAAAGTTTCGTATTGGTTCAATTTCTTTAAAATTTACAGATGACAGTAAATTTATAGATTATTTATTAAAAATCATCGAGAACTCTTACTAAAATGATTAATAAAATCATCGAGATTGGCTTTAGTTTCTGATTCCTTGAAAAATTTAATATAAACTTCAAGTTCGTTCCAATTATTGAGATTATAACGACGAGAGCACGTGTCAATTTTTTTTTTATCATTCAAACACTCCCAAATAAAATCAATCATTTGTACTCCATTCACGTATTTAAATCCATTTCCATTCCATGAAGGAAGTAATGGACAAAAGAAAGTAAACTTAAAATTAAAATAACCGATTTGAGTCCTCTCCTCAAATTGAGCATAACTATTTAAATTTGTTAAAGAATGTAGGTTAATGTAATTCTTGAATTTTTCAACTAAATCATTATCAATTTCTTCGTAACAACCTAGCCATCCAATTAATTTATTAATACTCGAACCATCCTGACGAAGACCTTTATTAAATTTTACTTTATTTAACTGTTTAGTACTTTTTACATCTGCAATAATAATTTCTATTTTACTATTTGAGCACTCTAAGTCATCATGAAAATTCACTTGTCTATCTTCTTGTAAATGATAAGGCATTCTAATACCAATAATATCAATCTCAGTTTTAGAATTCCCTTGACTTTCGGAGTGTATAATTAAATTTGAAACAACATATCCTTTAAGTCTTAAGTATAATTTTGTTAAGTATTCATAATGTTTTTCCATAAGTATCTTTAAACTGTTTTAACTTCTGAAGTTTATTATTTAATTGAAAATCCATTCTAATTAATCCTTCTCTTAACAAATTTGAATTATTTATTCCAACCTCTTTTTTGCTAATATGTTCTAATAATTGATGTCCTCTTTGTGTTAAAGTTGCAATAAACATAGATTGAATTTCTCTTTCTTTCCAATCAATTAAATAGTCTGCATAATCAATTTTAGCAATATTTTGGCTAACAATAAATTTAACATAATTATGTAAAAATTCATGCTCATATGGTCCTACAGAAAGTCCAAATTCTGTATCATTATTATATTCAGCAATTTCACAAGCATTTTCCATAGAAAAGAATATTTGCCGACAAATATTTGTCAAACCAACAATGAACAAATCAAAATATGAGATTTTAAATGTTGGGTTATCACATTCATTTTTCAACATTTCATCTAGAACTTTTTCTATTGATAAAAAAGGTGTACCAAAATCTCCTAAACTTTCAAAAAGTTGTGCTTTAGTTTTATCACCAAAAACATTGTTTTTGGGTATACTAATGAATTTACGTTTGTTATTCGGAATGTTTAATTGATATCTTGCATCAATAAAATATATTTTGTCATTTAATGGACTATAAATCAGTAGTATTACAGGAATTGGATATAATTCCCAATAATTTTTATGCTTTTCTTTTGCATAAAAAGCCCAATATTCTCCTTTGTCTTCAAGGTAAGAATCTCCAGACTTAATTTGTACTGCTATTGTCTTTCCAATTGCTTCTTTTCTTGTGTTTACATATTCTACTTGTCCATCAATACCAACATCCGCATTAGGTGTTTCTCTAAATATGAGTCCACAATTATTTAATTCTAGAGCAACTTTTAAGATACCATTTCTTCCTTTGAAATAATTAGCATCAACTATAGGTAAAATAGACATATTTAAAATATTAAAGATTATTAAAGAAAAGAAGATTTTTTGGGTAAAAAAAATCATTCCGCACACATTTCACTAAGCTCCTGTTGTCGTTGCGCAAAAAGCATGTTACATTAACATTGTAGAGAAAAATTATAGAATAAAAAAATAACGAAAATGATGCATTAAACTTTCGCTTAAGCAAAATTCAAGTTACATAACGCGGAAATTTATAAATAAATGAATCCATTTTATTATTTATGTTCACTTTATTTAACGTTCATTATTCATGAACAATTCATATTTGCGAACAACCTTTTATGATGAAACTATTTAATAAGGTATAATGCAATTCACTGTTGAAATACAGTTGTGTTATGGTCAATAGATAGATAGATAAACGCAGTCTACATTGAAATTAAGGAAAGATTACCAAAAATCGCAAAGAAAGAAACAACGGTCAAAAAAATTACTTATCTGATTCCTGCATTGGAAAGTTAAAATCAAATAATTCTTTGGGATGGATTTCTAAACCTTTGGCAAGTTCAATTATTGTTTGAAATTCCAAACTTTTTTGACCTTTTTCAATTTTTGAAATAGCACTGAAATCAACATCACATTTTTGTGCTAATTGCCTATAACTTAGTTTTAGTTCATTTCTTCGTCTGAGTACATTTTCTCCGAATTTTTCAATGTAAGTTTGATCTTGATTCATCTATGAGTCCTTATAGATAGCAATCTCATAAATTTTAACATAATTATTGTAGGTAATACAAACTACAATTGAATATTTTTTTATATATTAGCCCCATATTAATATATTTGCGAAACTTCTTTAAGTAAAATATTAGAAGCATTCGCTTTGATTCTCAATCTGAAAACTGGTAATTTTTGCAACGAGATGATAAGCAAAGATGTTCACGACCCGGGGCGTGGACTCTCTTATCGTTGCACGGTATACCAGTACCCCAGATTGATAAGTTGAGTTCCGCGCCTTTTTTGTTTGGCAAAAACTGCATACTTCTCAACCTTTCTCAAAGCTAACTTCACTTTAATATCCTATAAGAATTCGCTTTTCTAAAATCAGTTTAATTCTGGTGGTAGGCATCCCTATCCCCTATTTAAATATAGTGTTTTATGTCACAGCATGATTTCGAGCTATTAAAAAAAGGTGATCCAACTGCTTTGGAGATTATCCATACCAGATACAGCAGACATATCTTTTGGGTGGGCAAGCAAATGCTCGATGACCATTTTGTCGTAGAATCCTTGGTTCAGGACACCTTTTTAAAACTATGGGTCCATAGGGACAGGATAGAGACCCCCAAGCATATCTTCTTTTTCTTAAGGTTGGTAATGAAAAGGGAATGTATTTCCTATTATACCCAACCTAGAAACAGGTTCTTTAGGAAAGTCAATTCGTTAGAGGATTATGACAATTACCAAGACTATATGGTGGGGTATGATCCCTTAAAAGAAGGGGAAACGCTGCGAGATCAGGAAGCGGAACAAAAAGCCTTCGGCCTAATCAAAAGCGTATTGCCCCTATTGAATGCAGAGAGAAGGCATCTAATTGAACTCTGCCTTACCTATGGCTTTCAATATAAGGCCATTGCAGAGGCCATGGGAAAGGGCATTACCGAAACCAGCAACAAAATAAAACAAGCTATTGAGGACATCAGAACTATCATTAATCAAGGAAATACGCTTGAAACTGAACAAAAGTCCGTTGTTGGAATCAAGGTTCAGGGTGTCATGACCAAGGAGCAGGCAAAAGTATTGAAGCTCCGATGTGAAAAGAAATATTCCTTTGCGTCCATTGCCACGGAGCTTAATCTGTCCAAAAAGGAAGTACACCATGAATTTATGATAGCCTATAAACTCATGCAGCAGAAACTTGAACAGCAATTGGAATCCGCTTGATATGGAAAGGACAACGCTCAAGCTCACCCGAAAGATCCAGTTAGTGGTCGACCTCCCTACCCAAGAAGAGCGCAAGGAAGCCTTGGACAAACTTTACCAGTGGCAGAACCGATGTTTCAGGGCTGCCAATCTTATCGTTTCCCATCTCTATGTACAGGAAATGATCAGGGATTTCTTTTATCTCTCTGAGGGAATCAAATATAAACTGGCTGATGAAAAAAAAGATGAGGATGGTATCCTGAAACGCTCCCGTATCAATACCACATTTCGCATGGTATCAGATCGCTTTAGGGGTGAGATCCCCACCAATATACTGTCCTGTTTGAACAATACCCTTATCACGACCTTTAGGACAAACAGCCCTAAATATTGGAAAGGAGAATGTTCCCTAAAGAACTTCAGGAGGGATATGGCCTTTCCTTTCAGTACAGAGGGCATGAGCAAACTGACCTATGATGAGGAAAAAAAGGCTTTTTGCTTTCGTTTGTTCAAAGTTCCCTTTCGAACGTATCTGGGAAATGACCATACCGACAAAAGAATACTGTTGGAGCGTGTGATAAAGGGAGAGACCAAGCTATGTACTTCCCGTATTCAATTAAAGGATGGCAAGATCTTTTGGCTACCGATATTTGAAATTGAGAAAGAAAGGCATATCCTCAAGCCAGAAGTTATTGCAGAGGCTTCGTTGTCCTTGGAATATCCCCTAGTCGTTAAAATTGGAAAAAACAGGCTTTCCATTGGCACTAAGGAAGAATTTCTATATAGAAGATTAGCGATACAGGCAGCACGTAAAAGGGCACAGGTTGGGGCTACCCATTCCAGATCAGGAAAAGGGCTCAAACGAAAACTCAAAGCAGTGGACAGGTTCAGCAAAACGGAAAGCAATTATGTATCCAATCGTATACATGTATACAGCAGAAGGCTCATTGATTTTTGCATTAAACATCAGGCTGGAACGCTCGTTCTGTTAAATCAGGAGGACAAGATCGGGATAGCCATGGAAGATGGATTTGTACTCAGGAACTGGAGCTATCATGAGCTGATGACCAAAATAAAGTACAAGGCCGAGAAAGCGGGCATTGAAATAATTATAGATTGACCGATTTGGTCATGAGGGTGCTTGTACACCCATAAGGTGAGGTTGGTAATGACGCTCACTAAATGCGATCAGCATATACAACGCGTGGGCTCTCTTATTTAATATTTAAGAGTCTAATTGATTTTTATAAATTGGTGAATCCATAATTCTTTGTTGCTACAGGGATGAAAGCATTAGGTTTGGGATATATCCAATATATGTTGGCTTTTTAATTTTTTTACGGATTTAAAGCCCCAACATCTACCGAGCTAATACTATGAAATGTTTTTGGGAAATTTAAAGGACGGTTTCATTTTTTACTAAAAAACCTCTTGATTTCATTGGGCTACGAAGCTTTTTTACTAAAAAACAGTGAATTGATGCCCTTTAGTGAATTGATGCCCTTTTAAAACTTATAAAACACCAATACACAGCAATACTAATCAATACAAATTGGCCATATACTTTTTACTGTAAATTATTGCCTGTTTATAGGGCTTGCGAGACTATTTACTGTAAAAGTCAAATAATACGTATTTGGCAAGCACATTAACCTTCCAATATCCACTAAATCATACCAAAAGCTAGGAGTTTGCCGCAAATAAATGCGATTTTAATGGGGTTTCAAGAAGTTTTGCCGCAAATCTGAAATAAATGAAACTAATTAAAATTGATAAATAACTGATTTTAAATGGAATACGAACCAGTAACATCGCGCAGCGTGTTACCCTCTTGCTCTTCCCCAAACTTAGCCCCTACGTGACCAAGTTTTCCAGACAACATGATTTGAAAATCAGTTGCTCTTTTTGTTTCAAATCCAGTGCATTCTTGAAATGGTCATAAAACTCCGTATGGGGCAGAACAAGAATTTTATCATAACAAATTCATGTAAGGGTTGAAAATTTGCGGTTCAGTTAAAGCAAATTTTCATCGCTTACATACCGCTTTATTTAGCTAAAAATAGGTAAAGTTTTTTCTGCTTTACTTATTTTTAGCTGCGTGAGGGATAGAAGCGGCATCCTTTCTGTTTTTCACAGAAAGATATAGCGGATAGCCCGACCTTTAGGGCACGCCCAACAACTCTAACGTGTGCAGATCCAAATCTTGGATATTCCATAATAAAGTGGAAAAAACGGCGTTCGTATACCATCAAGAGCGGAAATAATTGACCATAGCCAAACCCAAACCAACCACCTGAAATACAGATAGTTAAAACCATTCTGCTGGTGATTTAATTTTTTTCGCTGTCAGTGGCCTTAACTTCCTCCCTATCCAAGCTTCTAAGATATTTGTTTTGTAACAAACGGTCTTAAATTTTATGTCCGAGTAAAAGTAACAACTCCATTAACCGAATGAAAAAGCCTACGCACAACAAGCCGTGCATAATTAATGGCTAGTTTTAGCTTGTTTACGAAAATCCTCGCGGATTTCTATTCGGTTTGTATTTGCTAAATTAGTTGCTTAAACAACGCAACTAATCTTATAAACACGTTGTGTTTCATTCTGACAATTATAATTGACAAATTTTTTATAAATTGGAAAATATTTGAATTCGACTTCTTTTTAATGGAAATAAAAAAATAACTAAAAATGAAAACTAAGCAAAAATGGTATAACAGATATATATTAGGCTATTTATTGATTCTTGTTCCTCCACTTGGACTTTACGGAGTTTATAAAAGTGAAACTGTCCCATTAAAATGGAAAAAGGCAACTTACGCAGCTTTTGCTTTAGCTATGATTGGTCTTATAATAATGTATTCTATTTAAGTTTCAAATTACAAACGTTGTCCACAAACATTCATTTACAAATCAAAAAAAGAGACCCAACCGATTTAAGGAATTGGAAAAATAACACTTGAGAAATTACATTAGAATTTTATCTCGCTCAAATTCCAAATTAACAGTTTGAAAAGTTAAAGCTAAATTAGCAACAAAGAACTCCTATGAAAAGCCCTAGTCCAGTTCTTCAAAATTAATATTTTATTTTTAATTATTTCATATTGTTGTTTTTGAGGTGTTAAATTGTTGATAATCCTTTTCATATGATATATTGATTATCAATAATTTAATGCCTAATATAACTTGCTCCTACTCCTATATGTGATCTTTCAAAGAGAACGTCACCAGCATCTGTATGATTATAAGTTATTTAAGCCCGGTCACTAGCTGAGCTATGTGATCCTGTCTTTAGTTGGTCACCTTCTTTGTTTTGTGATACGGGCTTGTATACTTCAGTTTGAGCTTTGTTATGAATTTGTTTACCGTTTAAATATTTATGATACGACCCCTATTTCATAAGGTATCTCTGTCTTAATTACTGCCAGTGTCCTGCTAAGCAGTTTTCTTGCTATTTTAACAATCACTGTTTTTACGTTTTTGCCCAAATGCTTACGGTAATAAGCCTGCATTACGGGATCCGTTCGTATGGCTTGCCAAGATGCTTCTATAAAATAACTACGCATTAATCGGTGAGCACGACGGGTAATCCCTGTGTTTCTTAGATTGTCCCCACTCTGATGAATGCCAGGGGCAAGTCCTACATAGCCTGAAAGATGCTTTATGCTATTAAACCTGCGCAAATCACCTAACTCACAGATAATGCCACAGGCCACAATGCCACCAATCCCAGGAACACTGCGCAAAAGCATATAATCCTTCTTATAGTATTCCTTACAGTAACTGCGGAGCTTAGTGCTAACATCCCGAAGTTCCTGATCTACAAACCTAAAATAACGCATATGACTATCCAATGTCATTCTTGCTGTGTGATAAGTGAAATCAAGATTATCTAGCCAATCTCGAAAATTGTGACTCCAATGGGAATTGTCAAACTCACTAGGGACACCTATTCCCTGATTAAGAAGTTGACCTTTGATTAGACTCTTGATTTTTCTGTAATTCTTTACTAAATTATTTCGTCTGCGAAAAAGTGAACGTAATTGCTCTCGTTTCAAATCAGGAATATGGATTCCTTGAAGTCGACCATCCTTGAGTTCCCTAGCTATAACTTGGGCATCAATATGGTCTGTCTTGGTGAACCTCTCCTTACCCTTTCTATGAATATCAGCAGGATTTGCAACTAATGATTGCCAACCATAACTCTCAAAGGCCCGATGGGCGTAATAACCACAACATCCAGCCTCATAGGCAGTGAAAACTTCGTGTCCCATAAAATGTTGCTCTACGTATGACTTAAGTTTCATCGGGTTAGGGTTCATCGAAAATGTCTTGCCTGAAGATATATCAGTGGCACAATGTATCTTCCAGCTACTTTTGTGAATGTCTATTCCTATGAATAACTTAGGAACGACAGTTTGTTGAGTATTCATATCTTTGTATTTTTAGTGGATATTAAAGATACTCGACTCACTGCTTTTACATAGATGCTGAGTTAAAAAAAACCACTAAAAGCTAATTTTGAATTTAGGCTGTTAGCTTTTTATATAGATAATGAAATTTCCTTTCAATTCACTCCCGTTGCTTTATGCAGAGTGTATTGAAAGGAAATTCTTTTTTTTTAAGCCTTAAAATTATTGATTTAGTTGATGGTTTGGGATTGTTGTTTCTTTGTTTTAAATCTAATCAGTAAGTTTTGTATATCCTCGCTTATCTTGGTCTCCACTACCCTGGCATAGATTTGGGTTGTTGATAGTTTAGTGTGTCCTAAAAGCTTTGATACGGTTTCTAAGGGCACGCCATTAGACAACATAACAGTGGTTGCAAAGGTGTGTCTAGCAACATGAAAGGTTAAGTTTTTATGAATACCACAATCCTCAGCTATCTCCTTTAAATAAACATTGATTTTCTGGTTAGAGTAAAGAGGTAGTACTTTTTCTCCATTATTGTGTTTGGAAAAGGTTTTGTATTTGTTTATAATTTCTAAGGCTTTGGGCAAAATAGGAATCTTAACTGTTTCATTTGTTTTTTCTCGTTTTGTAAAAATCCAATAATTGTTATCTATGCCCCTAGTAATATGATTGCTCTTTAGCATTTTGACATCTACATAAGAAAGACCCGTATAGCATGAAAACAAAAAGCAGTTCTTAACTCGTTCTAATCCCTCTTTTGTGAAAAATGTATTTTCGATAAGTTCCAATTCTCTTTCTGAAAGATACTCTCTATCAAACTTTTTGAATTTTAACTGGAACATTTGAAATGGGTTTTTGCTAATCCATTCCAATTTACAAGCGAGATTTATTATTTTTTTTAAGCGTTCTAAATGTTTCATAACACCATTATTAGTTAAAGTCAATTCATTCTTGGAATTCTTGTTATTCCTTAAAAAAATCTCAAAATCACAAATGAATCTATGATTTAGTTGCTTTAAATAAATATCATTTGCCTTTAATTCGTCCGCTAAAAATTTATATAAATACTTTTCAGTAGTATAATAATTCTTCATAGTGCCAAACTTTAAAACATCAATCATGTTTGAATTATGATACTCAATAATATCTCTTAATGACTTATGGTTTTCATCTTCACCCAAGTATCTTGCCTTTATGCTATCCGCAGACACCATTTTACCTTCGGCAAATAATTGTTTTTGGCAATCTAATAGTTTGGTATAAACCTCATCTAGATAAGCGTTTAAAAATCTTATTTTTGATGTGTTTCCCCTACATCTAGCCTTATTTACGTCCCAATCGTTCACCAGAACGCTTCGTTTTAAACTAATTTCTGAACGCTTTCCATTAACTGTTATACGTGCATAAATTGATAATTCATTAGATAAACCTTTAGGTTTTCTTGTGAAGAAAATGATTGCAAAGGTACTGTTTGTCTGCATTTTACGAGTTTTAAGTTAAACAATTTTAATTGTAAAACAAAAGTCAAATTGCTCTTAAAAGCTCTTTAAATTTACGACAATTCCGATTAGAAATGACTCACCGAATAGTACACCTTTTATTTGATTTTAATTGATTTCATTTGATATCAAAAAAAATTAAAACACTGAAAATCATACAATTAACAGTGTTTTAATTTTATAAAAATAGGGTTCGTCGGGATGACAGGATTTGAACCTGCGACCACACGGCCCCCAGCCGTGTACGCTACCGGGCTGCGCTACATCCCGAATTTAAAGCTTCAAATATACAATTAACGATAAATAAGATGCAAGTAATTTTATATTACATTGTTATTAATATAAATAAATACGTTGTTAAGTATCTTATTTATATCATTGGTCTAAATTAATTGAACAATTAATTTAGAAAAAGTATATTAGAACTTAAATTTAAATTACGTGAGATTTTTTCTTTTTACATTCCTGTTATTTCATCTATTTGGTCAATCGCAAAACAACCCTGCTTTTAAAAATGAAGTTAATTCTATAACACAAAAATATGATAGTATCTGGGATTCTACACGAGAAACCATAGTTTTTACTGGAAGTTCAAGTGTTAGAATGTGGAAAAACATTCAAGAATTGTTTCCTGAGTATCAAATTATAAATTCAGGATTTGGTGGTTCACAAGCTATAGATTTACTTGGGTACACTAATGAGCTTATTTTAAATTATAAGCCTAGAAAAGTTTTTATTTATGAAGGTGATAATGATATTTCTGCAAACAAAAAATCAAAAGAAATAATACAATCTTTTTCCACTATTATTTCAAAAATAAAAAGTGAAAATAACACCACAAAAATTGTACTTATCTCTCCTAAACCAAGTATCGTAAGATGGCACTTAAAAAATAAATATAAAAGACTTAATAGAAGGCTTAGGAGGTTCTGTAATAAAGATGAAAATTTAGAATTTGCAAATGTTTGGAATATCATGCTAGATAAAAATAAATTAAAAACTGAACTTTTTATAGATGATGGTTTGCATATGAATGCTGAAGGTTATAACCTTTGGTATTCTGTAATTAAAAATTATTTAAACTAATCACTCCTATTTTATAATTTAATGAAAAAAATAACTATTTATAGTGTCGCTCTTTTTTCTCTTGCTTTAATTTCAATTTCCTGTGGAGAAAACAAAAAAAAAATATCAATTAATTTTCCAAAAACAAATTTAGCTATTGAAAACATGATTCCAATGCCAGAAAAAGTCATTGCTACAAATTCTGCTTTTGGATTAGATAAAAATACCGTGATTTATACATCACAAACCACATCTGGCTTTAAAGAAGTTGGCGAATTTCTTTCAAAAAAAATTGAAGAACAAATTAAAATTTCTATTCCTGTTAACAGTTCAGTCTCTGAAACGGTTGACCGTATTATCTTCATAAATCAGTCCGATAGCTTAGATTTAAAAACGAATGAGTCATATCAATTATATATTACAAAAGATTCAATAATATTAAATGCTAAAACACCTGAAGGGGCTTTTAGAGGAGTACAAACTTTACGACAAATTATTCCTAGTAAAAGTAATGATACTCTCAGTATAGATAAAATGTGGTTAATCCCTACTGGAAAAATTATAGATACTCCTAATTTTGAGTATAGAGGTGCTATGCTAGATGTTGCAAGACATTTTTTTAGTGTAGCCGATGTGAAAAAATATATTGACCTCCTCGCCTATTATAAAATAAATGCATTGCACTTACATTTATCCGATGATCAAGGTTGGCGAATAGAAATTAAATCAAGACCTAATTTGACCATTGCATCTGGTAATACAGAAGTCGGCGGTGGTAAAGGCGGTTTTTACACACAAGAAGATTATAAGACAATTGTAGCTTATGCGGCCGAGAATTATATCACTATTATTCCAGAAATAGATATGCCAGGCCACACTAATGCTGCTTCTGTTGCCTACCCCTTTTTAAATGGAAATGGAAAAACACCAAAAACATACACAGGAACAAAAGTTGGTTTTAGCACTTTTGATGCAAACAAAGAAACTACTTATGCCTTTATTGATGATGTTATAAGAGAAATTTCAGCTATTAGTCCTGGCCCCTACTTTCATATAGGAGGTGATGAAAGTCATGTAACTAAAAAGAAAGATTATATTCTTTTTGTTAAAAAAGTTGAACAATTAGTTCAAAAAAATGGAAAAATAATGATTGGATGGGGCGAAATAACTCAATCAGATTTAGATTCAACAACAATTGCTCAAGTTTGGAGTTCAGAAGAAAATGCAATTAGAGCTGCTAAAAATGGTTCAAAGATAATTCTCTCACTTGCAAAAAAAATGTATCTAGATATGCAATATGATAGTGTTTCTAAATATGGTTTACATTGGGCGGGCTATGTTCCTGTAGATAGTGCTTATGTCTGGTCTCCTGAGCATTTTATTAAAGATCTTCCTAAAGAAAATATTATGGGTATTGAAGCTCCACTTTGGTCTGAAACTATTTCAAATATGGCAGAAATTGAATACCTTGCTTTCCCTAGAATTATTGGTTACGCAGAACTTGGATGGACTAATGATGAAAATAGAGATTGGGAAAATTATAAGGTTCGTTTAGCCAATCAAACTCCTTATTTAGAAAGAATGAATGTAAATTACTATCCTTCTGAACTTATTGATTGGAAAAAGAATATTTTAGATATTGAAATGCCTCTTAAAAATTAAAAAATGAAAATCTACGTAAGTCTAGTTATAGTACTTTTATTGACGAATTGTAAACCCGAAAAAAAAGTGGAAAAAGAAATTATCGAAAATAAAAACGATTTTGCTTTTTATGTGGGAACCTATACAGAAAAAGAAAGTAAAGGTATTTACAAATATCTTCTAGAAGAAAATGGAAATTTAAAAAAAGTAGGCTTAGCAGTTGCTTCAAATAATCCATCATTTTTAGCTCTAAGTGATGATAAAAAATATCTTTTAGCGGTTAATGAGGTTAATAGAGATAGTATAGGCTTTATTGAATCCTATAAAATTGATAAAGACAGTTTACAATTAATTAGTAGAGCATCATCAGGAGGTGCTCATCCTTGTTTTGTGGCTATTAATGAAGAAGGTTTTGTTGTAGCAGCTAATTATACTGGTGGAAATGTAGGTTTATTAAAATTAGATGCAAGTGGTAAATTAAGTGATGTATTAGATGTACAACAACATGAGGGCAAAGGTACAACCGATAGACAAGAGGGACCTCATGCTCATTCCGCATGGTTTGAAAAAGATAATCAGAATAACATTATTGCTGTTGATTTAGGCACCAATGAACTTTGGTTTTCAAAAATTGATACTCTATTAAATAAATTAATACCAACAAATAAGCTTGCAATGGCTGAAGGAGCTGGACCAAGACATATAGCATTTAATCCGAATAAAAATATCGTTTATGTTTTAGATGAGTTAGATAATACAATAACCGTTATTTCTAAATCTGAAACCGGTACATATGAAATAATGAATACTATTTCTACGCTTCCTGAAGGGTTTTCTGAATATAGTAAAGCTGCAGATATACATATCTCATCTGATGGTAAATTTGTTTATGCTTCAAATAGAGGGCACGATAGTATTGCTATATTTTCAGTACAAGATGATGATGGTAGTTTAGCTTTATTAGGCCTTGAATCTACCAAAGGTAAAAACCCAAGAAACTTTTCTTTATCTCCTGATGATTCATATTTAATTGTAGCAAATCAAGATACGGATAACCTCGTTTCTTTCAAAAGAAATCCTGAAACTGGTCTTTTAACTTTCATTTCTGAAATTGAAGCGCCAACCCCAGTTTGTATACTTTTTAATTAATAGAAAAGCATCCATCATTTTTTTATATGATGGGTGCTTTTATAGTTTTATTTACAATCACTTCTTAATTCCTGGCAATCCTGTAGGCTTTTTAGTTTGCCAATAAAATGAATCTGCTTTCTTTTCCAAGGGCCAAACCTCATTTAAGTTATTAGCATCATAAATTCTACCATTTTTAATCACATATATTACGGTATTACTATTACGAATGTTATCTATTGGATTCTTATCTAGAATTAGAATATCTGCTAATTTACCTACTTCAAGACTGCCAATATCACCATCTAAACCAAGTGCTTCTGCTCCTAGTATGGTTGCTTCTTTAAGTGCATCAATGGTTTTCATCCCGCCGCTAGCAATAGACCACAACTCCCAATGATAGCCTAAACCTTGTAATTGTCCGTGACTACCAACACCTGCCAAACCTCCTGCTTCAACTAAATCTTTCATAAATTCGGCATGCTTTTTAAAAATATGCTCTTCATCCATAAACCATCCTGGTCTACGTCTAGATTTTTGTGCTAACTCTTCGTAAGGAGTGAAATATTGTATTTTTGGATCTTCCCAAACATTTTCTCTTGAATAATAATAATTTTCTGCCCACGGCCCTCCATAAGATACTAGTAAGGTTGGTGTGACTGCCATTTTAGACTGGGCAATTGTTTTTACAACATCTTCGTAAATAGGATAGATAGGTAAAGCATGTTCATGCCCAGGATATCCATCCAATAATTGCGTCATATTTAATTTAAAATCTAATCCTCCTTCGGTTGTAGGCATCAATTTTAGTTCTTTTGCAGCCATAATAATCCATTGGCGTTGTTGTCTATTACCTACTAAATACATTTTAATACTTTTAGTATGGTAATATTCACTGTATTGTTTTAGAACATCTTTAGCATGTTCCAAACTTTCAATTTTATACATCCAATAACCAACTCCTGGTCCAGTGCTATAAACACGAGGCCCATCTATCATACCAGCTTCAACCATATCAGAATAAGTTAAAACATCAGTTGTAGCCGTTTGTGGATCTCTAGTAGTAGTAACCCCATAAGCAAGGTTTGCAGAATACATCCAAACTTGGTCTTTATGAATTCCCCAATTTGGCCACATATGTGCATGAGTATCTATAAAACCAGGGGTAATTGTTTTACCAGTTACATCAATTATTTTTGCTCCTTTAGGAATCGTAAAACTTTCAGAATTTCCAATGGCTTTTATTCTATTATTTTCAATTAAGATGGTACCATTTTCAATCACCTCATTACCTTTCATGGTAATAATTCTTCCTCCTTTTAAAATTACTAAACCTTCTGGGATATCTTTAGCATAGGTTACTTTTATTTTAAACTCATCAGCCTTAAACTTTGGATCTTTCTTTTTATCAGTCTCTGCTTTTTTATCAGTTTTTGTACTATCTGAAACTTTTTCTGTTTCTTTTAATTCTTTTTCTTTCTTTTTTGCTAAAGTTAAGCTGTCTTGGAATTTTTTTCCAGCTTCTAAATCATATCTAAAATGACTAGAGCCTAAAGACCAGTGAATTTTTTTACTATCTGAAGACCAAGCAGGAAATTCTCCACCTAAGATTGTTAATTTTAAAGCTGGAAATGCTGCATTTTCAGCCTTTTCTAAAGAAATAGTTGGTGTTTTACCATATCTTGGAATGGTTACCTCATAAATATCATTATTAATTTTTGCCAAGGCTGATTTTCCATCAGGCGAAATACGAATTTCTGAAGGTTTTGAAGCTGTATTATTTTCTCTCCACCCCTCTTCTGCTGTTGGCATTATTGATGGCATATCTTCTATAGCCTCGTCATGATCTTTCCCAAAAACATCTTGCGATCCAAAGGTTTCGATTCCTGTTAATTTAAGGTGTTCTTTTTGATCAGTTCCATCCCAACGGATAGAAATTAGCGCATCATCTTTACTCAGATAAATTCGATCATCAACTTTTGTGAAATGCGGTTTTTCACGATCTTTTGATTTATCGATCATATTAATTGTTCCTCCATCTGCAGAAATCCAAACCAAATCTTCTTGCGCCATACTAGCTTGTGGCCCGATAGCATCATCATACGTTTGCGCTGTACCTCTTTGAAAGGCAATACGATTACTTTTATATGACCACTCTGGGTTTGTAAAAATTCCAGTTTCGTTGGTTAATTGAACTGGTTTTAGACGACCTTCTATATTAACTTTATATAGATGTCCACCACCTTGCTTCCAAGTTGTAAAGACCAAAAACTTACCATCAGGT
>TARA_R110002051_G_scaffold2845_4_pt1 | contig 34218 bp, 32 predicted proteins | sample TARA_R110002051 | Tara Oceans TARA_R110002051 (sample SAMEA4397023) | marine metagenome | biome: Polar Biome; feature: [MES] marine water layer (ENVO:01000295) within the mesopelagic zone...; material: water (ENVO:00002006), including particulate matter (ENVO:01000060) such as...... | reverse complement strand
CATTCTGGATCAGGATCTCGCCTATGTCGCGGCGAACGAGTTGGCTGTGACGGTGTCGGAAACGGACACGGGCATCACGACGAACAGCCAGTATGCGGTCCCGACATTCTCTGACGCCGATCTGGCCGCGCTCGGAGCGGACGGAAACGCGGATGCCTCCATCTACGATGTCGGCGGTTCCTCGTACTTCAAGGTGACCGACGACAAGTGGGTCGAAGTCACGACGACGGATCCGGCCGCCTTTCCCGCCGTCACCACGTCCGTCCACAACGACGGTACCGACGATTTCTTCTTCGTGGTCTCCGCCGCCAACAACCTGGACAGCCGCAAGGTCGACATGTCTGTCGTCACGCTGGACATCACCACGCTCGACGTGATGGCGGCATCCCTGAACGCTCTGGTCCCGGGATCCATTGCCGAGGACCAGGAAGTCCTCGACATCATGACGAGCTTCGTCGACAAGCAACTGCTTGCAATGACGAGCGCCGCGTCGAGCCTTGGCTCCATCCAGAGCCGCGTCGACCTGCAGGAGGATTTCATCGCCTCCCTCGTCGACGTCATCGACAAGGGTATCGGCCGACTGGTGGACGCGGACATGAACGAGGAATCCACACGGCTCAAGGCGCTCCAGACGCAGCAGCAGCTCGGCATCCAGTCGCTGTCGATCGCCAATACCAACGCGGAGAGCATCCTCACGCTCTTCCGGCAGTAGTCAGCGTTCGACCAGGGTTGAGGTGTTGGTACAACGCCAGGCTTTTGTCCCAACACATTCATCTTCGCGCAAGTTTGATCCGTTACCGTTTCGGCAACCCCTTGGACTGCGCATTCGCGCGCAAGGAGCAGCGGAAGCGCAGGTTCGCCCAAAGTCAGGAGCGATGCCGAGATTTCGTGGCAGGACAGTAAAGAGCAGGAAAAGCTATGACGGCCTCGATTGCCCGCTACTTGAAGGACTTTGGCGAGGCGCCTCCACCGCCTCCGATCCTGGCCGACGATGTGGGCGGCTTTGACTTCGGTGGAGACCTCGACTTTCCGGAAGTCCCGGTCGAAGTGCCTGTCGATATCGATGCCGAGCGCACCGAGGCGCATGCGCAAGGCTATGAAGCGGGTACCGCGGAGGCGCAGCGCGCGTGGCACGAGGAGCGCGATCAGCTCCTGAAGGCGCATGCCGACGAACTGGCGGCGACCAAGGCATTGCACGAGCATGAGATTTCCACCCTGGTGGAGAAGAAGATGAGCGAGGCCGCCCTGCTGATTGCAGAAGCGGTGAGCGATCAGACGGCCAAGGTGCTGGCGCCGGTCGTCGAGCAGGTGCTGATCGCCAAGGCGGTTGCAGACCTGGCCGAGCTCCTTCGTGCCGCAATCCTGGAAGGTGAGGTGGCGGTGGTCACGCTTCGCGGGCCTCTCAACCTGTTTGAAAAACTTACGGCGGCGCTGGGCGAGAACCACGCGACGCTGCTGCGCCACATCGAGGCGAACGATCTGGATATCTCGGCGGAGATCGGTGATTCCGCCATCGTGACGCGTCTGTCGGCCTGGGCGGCTCGGCTGCGGGAGGTGCTGGCGTGAGCGACGGCGAAAACCATCACCATGGCAAGAACGAGATCATCATCGTCAAGCGCCATAAGGGTGACCACGATGGCGCCCATGGCGGTGCCTGGAAGATTGCCTACGCCGACTTCATGACGGCGATGATGGCCTTCTTCCTCGTGATGTGGCTCGTCAATGCCGCCAACGAGGAAACCAAGGCCTCGATGGCCAGCTATTTCAACCCGATCAAGCTTTCCGACGAAACGCCGGCCGAAAAGGGGCTCGAGAAGCCCGTCGACCAGGCGGAAGGGGAGGAGCAGAGCGAACGCTCCAAGGTCAAGGCAGACGGCGAGACCATCGGCGCGGCTGCCGCGACCGGTGAGGACATGACCTCCACCTCCGGCGACGAAACCAATTACTCCGAAGCCGATTACTTCGAGAACCCGTATTCGGTGCTGGCCGAGATCGCCCAGGAAGTGGGCCAGCAGGCAAACGTCAGCGCCAAGGGCGAGGGTGGCGCGGCAGAATCGGGACCGGCGACGGGAGCAGACGGCGGCGAAGCCTATCGCGATCCGTTCGATCCGGACTTCTGGACTGAGCAGGTGCAGGTAACAAGCGCCGAGGATCGCAAGGAAGCGGCCAAGGTTCAATCAGAGAGTGCGCAGGAGCTTGCGCCGGCCGAAGAGCAGGACGTGGCTCTGGCGATGCCGCAGCCGCGCATCGATACGGCGCTTCCTGACGTGCCGGCGAGCGAGAGTGCCGAAAAGGCGCAAGAGCAGGAGAAGGATCTGGAGGAGGCGGCGGTGAGCGACGACGCTCCTCCACCGGAACCGGACGCCGAGCCGGCAGATCCCGAAACGGCGGCGGAACAGCTCCGCGAGCAGATTGCAGCCCAGATCCAGGGTGTTGCAGGCAAGCTTGCGGAGGGCCTGGTGGTCACGCCGGCCGAGGGCGGTCTGCTCGTGACGATTTCGGACCAGAACCTGGATCCGATGTTCAACGTGGGTTCCGCTGTCCCGCGGCGGGAAATGGTCATTGCGATGGAAAAGATCGGCAAGATCCTGGAAGGTCGCCAGGGCGACATCCTCGTGCGCGGGCATACGGACGGTCGACAATTCCAGGGGACGGAGAACGACAACTGGCGCCTGTCCATGGCTCGCGCCCATAGCGCCTATTACATGCTGGTGCGTGGGGGACTTGATGAGGGGCGCGTCAAGCAGGTGTCAGGCTTTGCCGACCGGCGTCTCCAGCTTCCCGACGATCCTCTCGCGGCCGGCAACCGGCGGATCGAGATCCTTCTGCAGGCAGGCGAGGGATGACGATGGCCCTGGCGGTACTTCGGCCGTTCGTCCTTGCCACAGCGGTCGCCCTGGCGATATTGCCGGCGCAGGCGGTGGCTCAGGAAGACGCCGCCCTTGCTCCCTACATCATGCTGCGCTCGTTGCAGTTCGTGCAGGACACGGTGGTCGCCGGTGATCACTCTGCGGGCGAGATGCAGCGGTTCATGCTCGGCAAGATCGATCAGCGGCTTCGGACGGCGGATCCGGCGATCTTCGAGGATACCCGCAACGTCGACGCAGCGCTGATCTACGCTATGAGCGGTGGCAATCCCGCGACCCTGGAATACCTGGTCGGCCGCGACGTGGCCGGCAACTTCGACAGCCGCGTGGCCGATGCCTTGCGAAAGTACCTGGCAGGAAAGGGAACGCTTGTTGCCAAGTCCCTTGGCGACATGGCAACCGAGTATCGAGACCAGAAGATCGGCGCCTATATCGCGCTCGTCAGCGGCAATGTGATGGTGCCGACCGATCCGACGGGGGCCCTGGCCTTCTACGACATGGCCCGGCTTGCCGCACCCGGCACGATCGTCGAGGAAGCCGCACTGCGCAGATCCGTCGCCATCGCCGTAGACGCCGACCTGGTCGACAAGGGGCTGGACTATTCGCGCAAGTATGCGCGCCGTTTTGTTCACTCTCCCTATGCCAGCCAGTTCGCGGATTTCTTCGTGCAGCTGGTCGTCGAACATTATCCGAAGATCGTCGAAGCCGACATCGATGGCACCGTCGAGTTCATGGATGTCGACCGGCGGCGCGAGGTTTTTCTGAGGATCGCCAGAAGTGCCGCAGTATCGGGCAAGAACGATCTTGCTCGGCTTGCGTCCGGGCGCGCTGCCGCCCTGTCGGGTCTGGATGCGGAGGCACCCGAGGCGCTCGCGCGCCTCTACAGCGGGCTCGCCAACGTGTCGACGGCCAACGTCGATGCGGCGATGCAGGATATCTCCCAGATAGAGGACGACCAGCTCTCCCCTCGGGATCGCGCCCTTCGTCAAGCAGCGCAGGCCGTTGCGGAGGAGGTGCTGCGTCGACCCGTGAGCGAAAGCCTGGCGCAAGATGCGCCGCGCACAATGCCCACGACACCGGACGCAAGCTTAGCAAATGCGTCTCCCGGCGATGAAGCGCCGGGATCTGCCGAGGTTGCGGAATCCGCGCCGGCGGCGAGCGGTGTCAAATTCGACGCAGAATTCCAGACCTTTGTCGACACCGGCCGTTCCAAGCTCAGTGCCATCGATGATCTTCTGAAGGAAGAAGGTACAACACCATGACGCTTGAGGTTCTTTCATCACCTGCGCCAGCAGACCGCTCGCAGAAGAGAACCGGGCGCGGTGCGGGTGAAACGGAAGGCGGAACCGACGGCTTTTCTACCGCTTTGTCCAAGGCCGGACGTGGCACCTCGTCTGATGAAAATGCCACTGACGGTGAGGGGCGCATGTCTCACCAGACGACGGCCCACGGTGCGGACACGCCGGCGGCGGAAAGTGGCAGGCGTTCCGTCAGAACGGCATTGGATAAAGCCGGCGAGCATACGGTCGAAGACCAAGGTGAGACGACGAGAACCTCTGTCTCCTCGATCTTCCCGACGACCAAGGGGCAGGTTCAGCGCCACCTGCAGGACAGCAGTAACAGCGTCGTCATTCCCGCTGCTGAAGACGCAGAACCGGTAGCGGATGACGACGACACTGCAAGCGAGACGGCCGAAGAGGGAACTGGCGAAGTCAGAGGCGCTGCAGACCTGCTGAGCATTCTGGCCGGACTGAACTCGGCAGCCGCCGCATCGGCTGTCAATGCCGGCTCCTCGCGTCCAGCGACCGCAGGCGATGGACGCAAAGGCTCGAGTGGCGAGGGCGCGGAGAAGATCGGTACGGGTACCGATGCCACGCACAGGGGTGCGACCGCGGACGCTGTCCTCGACATGCCGTCTGCCGATGAGGCGGACGTCGGACCCGAGCGAAATTTCAAGTTTATCAACGCCAAGAACGGCAGCATCAACGCTGAACTGACGCAAGCGGCCCAGTCGAACGAGAAAGGTGGGGCCGACTCCAAGACGGCCTCGTCGTCCACTGAGACCGTCATGGTCCTGGACTCGCGCCGTATCGTCGGACTGCCGAGCGGATCCAACAGCGCCTCGATCATGGCAGCCATGGTCGGCGACCAGAGCTGGTCTTCGGCGATGCAGCCGGATGCGACGCTGTCCAATACCGCCGCCCAGAGCAGCTCCGGCTCCGTGGTCCACATGCTGAAGCTTCAGATGAACCCTCATGACTTGGGTTCGGTCACAGCCATGCTGAAGATGAGCGGCGAGCAGCTTCATGTTCACCTGACGGTGGAGACCCGTGCCGCCCTTCAGCAATTGAGCGATGACAGTAGCGGCATGCTCGATGCCTTGCGAGCCCAAGGCTTCTCGGTGGACCAGGTGACGATCAGCGTCGCACCGACGGCCGACACGGACAGCCAGAAGGGTCAGCAGGGGCCTCAGAACGGCCAACAGATGACCGGCAGCGGTGAGCGGCAGGGTGAAGCCAACCGGGAACAGTCCGGTCAGCGCTTCGATCAGACGGGCGATAGCAGGAATTTCGACAATGATTCTTCGTTGGATACTTCGGCAGCCTTCGGTCCTGGCGCTGCTGGCGACGCTCGCGCTGGGCAGCTCTATCTCTGAGGCGGTGGCGGCGTCAGCCGGGGCCTGTGAAAAAGAGATCCAGGCCGCTGCCGCCAAATACGGTGTACCCGAGGGTATCCTGTACTCGGTGGGACTGACGGAAACGGGCCGCAAAGGAAGCCTCTACCCCTATGCGATGAACGTGGAGGGCAAGGCCTATTATCCCTCTTCGCAAGGCGATGCCCTGGGCGTGTTCGACGCAGCCAGACGGGAAGGGCGCAAGCTCATCGACATCGGCTGCATGCAGATCAACCACCATTTCCATGGCGAGAACTTTGCTTCAGCGGCAGAGATGTTCGAGCCTCGGCGCAACGTCGAGTACGCAGCCAAGTTTCTTTACAACCTCCACCAGCGTCACGAAACCTGGACGATGGCGGTAGCAAGATACCATGCTGGGCCGAACAACGACCCCGCGCAGAAGAAATATGTCTGCCGTGTCATCAGCAATCTCGTCGCGACCGGCTACGGAAAATGGACTGCGAACGCCAGTCAGTTCTGCAACAACTGACAATTCTGGATTGAATCGCCGTCCCCCGAGACTCGCATGCCGATGTGTGGCGCGTTTGGGGCGAAAACTAGTCAGGCAATCCCTTTATGAGTAAAGTCTTAACGTTATCCACCGGATAATTGTGCCTGTCTGCGTCGCGATACACTATATCTAGTGCAAATCGCAGTCCAATGGTTAATCAACTATTAATTTGTTTAGTTAACTTCCTGCAGCTTGTGCCCGATTCCCGCGATTCGTACCCATAGGGTCATTGAAGCACCACAACTGATTCGGAGGCGGACGAATGATCGTAGTGGTTGATGAGCGCGAGCTCGTTAAAGACGGCTATACATCCCTTTTTGGCCGCGAGGGCATCCCTTCCACCGGCTTTGACCCGGCAGAGTTTGCCGAATGGGTCAGCACGGCAGCGGATGGCGACATCCATGCCGTGGAAGCCTTCCTGATCGGTCAGGGCGATCGCATGCTCGAACTGCCGCGGACGATCCGGGACCGGTCCCAGGCCCCCGTGATCGCTGTCAGCGATCATCCCTCGCTGGATGCGACCCTCGCGCTCTTCGACAGTGGCGTCGACGACGTGGTGCGCAAGCCGGTCCATCCGCGTGAGATTCTGGCCCGGGCCGCTGCGATCCGTCGCCGCCTCAAGGCCATTGCCAACTACACCGACGTCGGGCAGATCCGGGTCTTCTCTGATGGCCGTGATCCGGAAATCGCAGGCGAGATTTTCGCCTTGCCGCGCCGTGAGCGCCGTATCCTGGAATACCTGGTCGCCAACCGCGGCCGCCGCGTCTCGAAAACCCAGATCTTCAACGCGATCTACGGCATCTTCGACGAGGAAGTCGAAGAGAACGTCGTGGAAAGCCACATCAGCAAGCTCCGCAAGAAGCTGCGCAAGCGCCTCGGCCACGATCCGGTCGATTCCAAGCGATTCCTTGGCTATTGCATCGACTGGAGCTGAAGCCTCCGCAGTTTCCGCCTCCCGACAGGGAAGCGGAAACCAGACAGCTTCACGCAAGGCCCACCGCCTACTCTCCTGGTATAAGCTGCAACGAGGATTTAAGATGAGCCTCTACGGAACTATGAGAACCGGCGTGTCCGGCATGAATGCACAGGCCAATCGGCTGAGCACGGTCGGCGACAACATCGCCAACGCCTCGACCGCTGGTTACAAGAAGGCATCCACGCAGTTCTCATCGTTGATCCTGCCTTCGGGCGAGGGGTCGTACAACTCGGGCGGCGTCACCACCAACGTGCGTTACTCGATCTCCTCGCAGGGCACCTTCACCTACACGACGTCGGCAACCGATCTCGCCATCAACGGCCGCGGTTTCTTCATCGTTCAAGGCACCGACGGCGTAGAGTACCTGACACGCGCCGGCAACTTCACGGGCATGTCCGACGGATCGCTGCAGAACGCGGCCGGCTTCACGCTGATGGGTTACGAGTATGTGGAAGGGCAGGATCCGACGATCGTCATCAACGGCTTTGATGGCCTGACGGAGGTGAACCTCTCCTCCGGTGCATTGAACGCCACCCCGTCAGTCGGCGGCATCCTTGACGTCAATCTGCCCTCGCAGGAAGCTGTCGGTTACGAGAAGAAGACTTCGCTCAAGGCCTATGACACGCAGGGCAATACCCGTCTTCTCGACATCACCTACACGAAGCTCGCCGACAACTCCTGGACCGTAGACGTTGCCTACGAAGGCACGTCGCTCCTCAGCCGGGAATTCGACCCGCTGGCCGACGCGACGACGGATGCGACTGCGGTCGGCAACCTCGACTCGATCGCCGCCGACGGCACGACGTTCCAGGGCTCCGAGATCGCCTATGATCTGAACGGCGACGCAAGAACCCTGCGCTACGATTATATCAAGGGTCCGACAGGCTGGAGCGTCAATGTCTATGATGGGATGACGTCGACGACACCGCTGAATGCGGCGCCCTTCGCTATTCCCGGCGGTGCATTGGTCATTCCGGCGACCGGCACTCTCGGAGCCATGACCATCGACTTCTCCGCAGTCACGTCTGACCCTGGAAAAACGGGTGTCAACTCGCCGTCCAATGGTATCGGCAGGATCCCGACCATGGAGTTCGATGCACTCGGCAAGATCATCACGCCGCTCTCCCTGACGACGCAGGCCATGGCCTTTGGTGGGGCTGAGTTCAACAGCCTGACGATCAGCATCGACGGCTCGACGCAGCTGTCTTCCGAATTCAAGGTCGGTAACGGCAAGATCGATGGCAATGCCGCCAGCAACGTCGTTGGCCATGAAATCAGCGAAGACGGCATCGTCTACCTGAAGTACTCCAACGGCGACCTGGTCCCCAAGTATCGCATCGCGGTGGCGGACGTGCAGAGCCCCGACCAGCTGAACCCGCTGGCAGGCAACGTCTACACGCAGAGCAATGACTCGGGCATCATCGTCATGGGTTACGCTGGAAACGGCAGCTACGGCACGATCATCTCGAACGCGCTTGAGGATTCCAACGTCGATATCGCCGAGGAGCTTACCTCGATGATCGAATCCCAGCGCAACTACACCGCCAACTCCAAGGTCTTCCAGACCGGTTCCGAACTTATGGAAGTTCTCGTCAACCTGAAAAGGTAACGGGGACTAATTCCCAGAGGCATTCACCATGACCCTTTCGTCAGCACTTAACACGGCGCAGTCAGTCTTTAACAACACCGGAATTCAATCCGGAGTTGCCTCGAAGAACATTGCGAATGCCCAGAACGCCAACTACGTCCGGCGCTCTGCGGTGCTGACGAGCAGCGGCAATGGCGCGCTCGTGGTTGGCATAGAGCGATCTCAGAACGTCGCCCTGCAGCGCCAGACCATCGAAAGTTCGTCCATCTACAGCGGTCAGGCCGTGCTTCTGGCGGGGCTGGAGGAAATGAAGTCGCTGATGGGCGGCAACGACTACGAAACCTCGCCCCATGCTCTCATTGGGAACCTGCGTAACAATCTGCAGACCTGGGCGAGCAAGCCCAACGAGAGCACACTCGGCGCAACGGTTGTGTCCACGGCGCAGGATCTTGCCAAGGGGCTCAACACGGCCTCGAACGAACTGCAGGCCATCCGCAATCGCGCGGATGACGAGATCGCCCAGAGCGTCGATTCCCTCAATGCGCTGCTCTCCCAGTTCGAAGTCGCAAACAACAAGGTCAAGCAGGAAGTCGCCGTCGGCGGCAACCCCAACGACGCGCTCGACGAACGCGACACCCTGCTGAAGCAGATCTCCGAGATTGTCGGCGTCAATTCGTCTGTCCGCGAAAATCAGGACATGGTTCTCTACACCTCGGAGGGAACGACCCTGTTTGAAACAGGGCCCCGGACGGTGACCTTTGCTCCAACGGTTGCCTATAGCGCGGCAACGGTCGGCAACGCGGTCTATATCGATGGCGTCGCGGTGAGAGCGGGCAAGGGTTCCGATACCAATGCCGAAGGCTCGCTTCAGGCCCTTCTTCAGATCCGCGACGAAGTGGCGCCGCTCTTCCAGAGCCAGCTCGACGAAGTGGCGCGCGGTCTGATTATCGCCTTCGCGGAGAGCGATCCGGCCAACCCTGCGGTGCTTCCGACGCTGCCAGGTCTCTTCACCGGCAGTTCGCTGGGGGGAATGCCGGCCGACGGGATCGTGGAGCCTGGTCTGGCAGGCACGATCAGCATCAATCCTGCGGTCATTCCGCCGACCGGTGATCCCAGCCTGATCCGCGACGGTGGCATCAACGGGGTTGGCTATATCGTCAACACCACCCAGTCGACCGGATATTCCGATCTCCTCAACAAGTTCGATGACGCTTTCGACGCAAAGATCGTGTTCGACGACGGCACCGAAATCGGCGGGTCGCTGTCGGTCCAGGAATTCGCCGCAGACTCCATGGGCTGGCTGGAGATGCGCCGCAGCACGGCCACCTCGGCGACCGAAAACAAGCTCGCCATGCTCAGCCGTGCCAACGACGCTTACTCGAGCGAAACCGGCGTCAGCCTGGACGAGGAACTTTCGCTGCTGCTCGACATCGAGCAGTCCTACAAAGCAGCAGCCAAGCTCATGTCCACCGTGGACGAGATGATGCAGGCACTCCTGGCAGCAGCGAGCTAACCGATGAAAACATCCTTCGTATCATCCCTCAGCCTCCAGACGACGATGCGCACCGCAGTCGCCAAGGCGCAGCAGGACATGGTGGCGGCCCAGCAGGAGGTCACCACGGGCCGTCATGCCGACGTCGGAGTGGCTCTCGGTGCAACCACCGCTCGCAGCCTCGACCTGACGCGGGACGTGCTGCGCATCAAGTCGATGCTCACGACGAACTCGCTGGCCACGCAACGGCTCGAGTCCTCCGAGGAAGCGCTGTCGAAAATGGCAGAGCTGGGCCAGAAGGTTCTGGATTCACTCGTTGGCATCGGCTCCAGTAGTGACGCGACCAATCTCGATGTTGCGCGTACGGCAATTCAGAACTCGCTCGATACGTTCTCGAACTTCGCCAATACATCCGTCAACGGCGAATACCTGTTCTCCGGCATTAACACCGACGTAAAACCTTTCGAAGATGTTGCCAAGGAAGGGTCTGCAGCAATTACTGCTTTTGGTGCGGAGCTGAACTTCTTCATGACGAACAATGGCATCGCGTCCAAGTCGGACATGACCAAGGCCGACATGGATGCCTTCCTGACGGAGATGGAGGCGAAGCTGGACGGAACATCGCTACTGACCGATCCGCCTCATGATCCAGCCGTGGCCGGACAGGACTTCTGGAGCACGTTTGTGTCCAGCGCCTCCGACGACAACATGAAGAGCCGGATCACGCAAAGCGAGATCGTCCAGACGTCGACGAATGCCAACAGCCAGGGCATGCGCAAGTTCGTGCTGACCTCCCTCGTCTCGATGGAGTTCCTGACCTCGGACATGTCGGACGTGGCAAAGGAGGAAGCGGTCAGCCGCTCCACCGGTTACATCGGCCAGGCCATGTCCGGGCTGACCGGTGAGCGTGCGACGCTCGGTCTGTCGGCCGAGCGTGTGAAGAAGGCGGACGAGACCCTCGACGCCCAGATGAACATCATTGAGGTCCATCTCAACGATCTCGAAGCCGTGGATGCTTACGAGGCTTCGACGAGAGTGAAGGGCCTCGAGGCGCTGGTCGAGACAGCCTACACGCTGACCGCCCGCCTGCAGCAGTTGAGCCTAGTCAACTTCCTTTGATGAAGAGGGAAGTCCGTGAAAATGAAGGATACATGAATGTACCAGTTTTCATATGCCGAGATCATGGAGGATGGCGTCGCTGACGCCAAGGACCGTGAACGGCAGGCGCTGGACCGATCGATAGAACTTCTGACGGCCGCGATGAATGCCGGCGATTACTCCCGCGCGACGATTGACGCCATCTACTACACGCGGCGCGTCTGGATCAGCTTCATCGAAGATCTCAAGCAGCCGGACAACGAGCTTGCGACCGAACTGCGCGCCAACCTTATCTCAATCGCCATCTGGATTTTGAAGGAGTGCGAGCGGATCAGAAAGCGGCAGTCCACCAACTACCAGGGCATCATCGACGTGACCACCATCATCAGGGATGGACTTAAATGAAAAGTACGCTGCGCATCTCATTGAAATCCGGCGAGCGAATCTTCATCAACGGCGCAGTGCTGCGCGTCGATCGCAAGGTGGCTTTGGAATTCCTCAACGACGTCACCTTCCTGTTGGAGAACCACGTTCTTCAGCCCGAAGATGCTAATACGCCGCTCCGCCAGCTCTATTTCATCGCCCAGATGATGCTGATCAATCCGGAAGGCAAGGACCAGTCCCTGGCACTCTTCCGCAAGTCGGTGAGCATGCTGCTCAACTGCTTCCAGAACGACGAGATTCTCGCCGAGCTGAAGCGGATCGACGGTCTGGTGGCATCCGGCAGGGCCTTTGACGCTCTGAAGGCGATCCGGGGGCTTTATCCCATCGAGGACCGGATCCTGAACAACCAGGAAATGACGCCGGCAACCATTGAACAAATCCGCAAGGAGATCGCTCCATGGCGGTAGATCCCGTAACAACGGCTGCGTCCAATCCCTGGGCCAATGCCGCTGCAACCTCTGCTGACGCCGACAAGGCGGGCCTCAACTACGACAGTTTCCTGCAGCTTCTCATCGCCCAGATGAAGAACCAGGATCCGACCGATCCGATGGATGCCGGCCAGCAGATGTCCCAGCTCGCGTCGTTCTCGCAGGTCGAGCAGACCATCCAGACCAACTCGCATCTGCGCAGCATGCTGCAGGCCGAAGCGCTGACGCGGGCCGGCGACCTTGTCGGCAAATACGTGCAGAGTGCCGATGACACGGTTATGGGCAAGATCAAGGAAGTCGAAGTCTACTCCGATGGCGTCATCGCCATTACCGATGCGGGCGACAAGGTCCTGCTGCAGGCGGGCGTGGTCATCTCGAACGAGACAATCGTGAAGACCCCGACCGACGAGACCACCGACGGCTCGACGGACGACTCCGCCGGCGGTACAACCGGCTAATCAACCAAGGCTCGAATGATTCGGGCTGGAGCAGGCGACATGAACGAAGCCGACGCCCTGGACATCATGCAGGCGGCGATCTGGACCATCCTCGTGGCATCAGGTCCCGCCGTGCTCACGGCCATGATCGTGGGCGTTGGTATCGCTCTTTTGCAGGCGTTGACGCAGGTGCAGGAGATGACCCTCACCTTCGTCCCCAAGATCGTCGCCATCATGGTGGCGCTCGGCGTGACGGCACCTTTCATCGGCGCCCAGATCAATCTCTTCGCGACGCTCGTCTTTTCGAGGGTGCAGTCGGGCTTCTAGCGGCTGTCCGCATTGCGCACATCCTCGCACAAGCTTCGCATTCTAAGCAGGTGGTGAACTGGCAGACTTGTCTGCCCCCTCTCATGAAGAGACGGATGCACCATGGCGCAACCACCCGCACTCGTAATACCCAAAGTCGCACCAAACGGGCGGGATCTCGGCTTTGCCGCCGGCATCATTGCGATCCTCTGTGTCCTGTTTCTGCCGATACCGACCTTCCTCATCGACATGGGGTTGGCCTTCTCGATCGCCTTTTCGGTCCTGATCCTGATGGTCTCGCTGTGGATCCAGCGGCCGTTGGACTTCTCCTCCTTCCCGACCATTCTGCTGATCTCGACGATGGTCCGGCTGTCGCTCAACATCGCGACGACCCGCGTGATCCTTTCCAACGGCAACGAGGGCCACGATGCTGCCGGCGGCGTGATCGCCGGGTTTGCGAGCCTCGTGATGTCGGGCGACTTCGTCATCGGGGTGATCGTCTTCATGATCCTGGTGACGGTCAACTTCATCGTCATCACCAAGGGTGCCACCCGTATCGCGGAAGTCGGCGCCCGCTTCACCCTCGATGCCATCCCCGGCAAGCAGATGTCGATCGACGCGGATCTTTCCGCCGGCATGATCGATGAAAAGGAGGCGCAGCGCCGCCGCTCGGAACTGGAGCAGGAAAGTTCCTTCTTCGGCGCCATGGACGGTGCCTCCAAGTTCGTGCGTGGCGATGCCATCGCCGGCCTGATTATTACGGCGATCAACATCTTTGGCGGCATCATTATCGGCTACTTCCGCTATGGCATGGAAATCGGCGAAGCCGCAGACGTTTTCGTCAAGCTTTCCGTCGGCGACGGCATCGTGTCGCAGATTCCGGCCCTTATCGTTTCGCTGGCGGCTGGCCTTCTGGTTTCCCGCGGCGGGACCGCGGGGTCGACCGACAAGGCCGTCCTCGACCAGTTGAGCGGCTATCCCCGCGCGCTCTTCATGTCGGCAGGCCTGATGGGCATGCTGGCACTGGTGCCGGGCCTTCCCCTGGTCCCGTTCGCGGCGCTGGGCGCCGTCATGGGCTTTGGTGCATGGATCATCCCGCGCCAGCTGGAAGCGGAAAACAAGGTGCGCCGCGAGGACGAGGAGAAGAAGGTCGTCCAGAACAAGGAAGCCGAGAAGGATTCCGTCAAGAGCGCGCTGCGCACCGCCGAGATCGAACTGGCGCTCGGCAAGCAGGTCTCCACCCGCCTCCTCGGCGCCCATCAGGAGCTTGCCTTCCGCGTCGGCAAGATGCGCAAGAAGTTCGCCTCGCAGTACGGTTTCGTGGTTCCGGAGATCAAGGTCACCGACGACATCATGATCCAGGAGAAGTCCTACCAGATCCGCGTCCACGGCACGACGATCGCATCCAACACACTGCGTGTGGGCGACGTTCTGGTGGTGACCGGGGCCGGCCGCAAGCCGAGCATTCCGGGTGACGAGATCCGCGAACCGGCTTTCGGCATGCCGGCGGTCTCGATTCTGGAAACCTTCGCGGAAGATCTGAAGCGCGAGGGCTTCCACCCCATCGACAACGTCTCGGTGGTGCTGACCCATCTGTCGGAAGTGATCCGCAACAACCTGCCGCAGCTCCTGTCCTACAAGGACGTCAAGATCCTGATCGACCGTCTCGATCCGGAATACAAGAAGCTGGCGGACGAGATCTGCTCGTCGCACATGTCCTATTCCGGCCTGCAGGCCGTGCTCAAGCTTCTGCTCGCGGAACGCGTGTCGATCCGCAACCTCCATCTCATCCTGGAAGCCGTGGCCGAGCTTGCCCCGCATGTGCGCAAGACCGAGCAGATCGTCGAACACGTCCGCATCCGCATGTCCCAGCAGCTTTGCGGCGACCTTGCCGACAACGGCGTGCTTCGCGTGCTGCGCCTCGGCACCAAGTGGGACATGATCTTCCACCAGGCGCTGAAGCGCGACGCCAAGGGCGAGGTCGTCGAGTTCGACATCGATCCGCGCAGCCTGGAAGAGTTCAGCGAGCAGGCGACGAAAGTTATCCGTGAATTCATGGACCGCGGACTACCCTTCGTCCTTGTAACCTCGCCCGAAACACGGTCCTATGTGCGGATGATCATCGAGCGGCTGTTCGCCACGCTTCCTGTCCTATCCCACGTGGAGCTTGCAAAGGGACTCGAGATCAAGATTTTGGGCGCCATCTCCTGATGACCGACCCGTAAGGGATCGTGCTGATGCTTCTCGACCCGCAAGGGACCATTCTTGCCTTGTTCCTGGCGTTCTGTCGCATGGGTGGCTGCATCATGGTGCTCCCCGGCTTCGGCAGCGCCCGGATTCCGACCAATGTCCGGCTGATCGTCGCAATCGCGGTCTCGATGGCCGTGCTCCCGCTGCTGTGGGACGTGATCTATCCCCGCGTTTCCTCGCCGGCGCCGATCTATATCGGCCTGATAGTCAGCGAGACCATGGTGGGCGTGGTCTACGGCCTGATCGCTCGGCTCTACACGCTCGGCATGCAGTACGCGGGCGCGATCCTGACGATGTCGATCGGCTTCACCGCGCCTGGCGGAATGGATGTTCTCGAGGATACCTCGGAAAACCAGCTCACGAACATGCTGAGCTTCAGCGCGTTGTTGATGCTGTTCATGCTCGATTTCCACCATGTGATCTTCCGCGCGCTGGTGGAATCCTACACGGCAACGCCCGTCGGCGGTGTCATCGATTCGCAGAAGATGCTGATCACCCTGACGGACACGCTGCGGGCGACCACCGATCTGATGCTGCGCCTTGCCAGCCCCTTCCTGATCTACGGACTGATGTTCAACGTCGCCATCGGCCTCATCAACAAGCTGGCGCCGCAAATCCCCGTCTTCTTCATTTCCACGCCGTTCCTGCTCGCGGGCGGGCTCTTCCTTCTCTATCTGTCGATCGCAGCATTCATCCGCCAGTTTGCGGATGGCTTTGCCACGGTCTTCCTGTCCTTCTGAGGTCGCCATGGCAGAGCAGAACCGTTCGAAGAAACTCAAGCGGCTGGTGACGGTCCAGCGGCATCTGGAGAAGATGGCGGAGAGCGATCTGGCCGCAACGACGCGCCACCGGGAAGAGGTTGCGCAGTCGATGGAGGTGGTCATCGAGGCCATCGGCTCCATGGACCCGGTCCATCGCCAGTTCTCCCATAACTATGCCGAACGCTATGGCCGACTGAGGATCAAGGATCAGCAGCTGGAGAACGTGCAGCAGTTCCAGGAAAACAAGGTTCTGAAGGAGCGCACCAAGGGGGACCGCCTGGATGAACACATGAAGGATGCCCGAGATCTGGAAGACCGTGAGGCTTCCGATCAGGCTATATACGATCTTCTTGAAATAACGCTTGCCGCGCCAGCCTCCAGCAAGCTTCAGAAGCCATAGTCTCTTCCACGGTATGACCGGCGCCTGATGAAGGCGTTCCGGCATGCACCATAAATCGAAATGTCCTTGCGCTGCTGCAGTCTGCGGGCTGACGCGCAATAGTCATGGCGAAAGGAATTGACGTGGCGATCTCTCCTCCAAGCGACCTTGTCCTCGATGTCGTGCGCGCTGCGGATCCGACGGAAGTGCAGGCTGCGCAGGCGAAGCTGAAGGCGACACGGGCCGCCTATGCGGCCTCCAGCCTTGCCGAAGTCGGAGCCGGCTTTGGTGCGGCGATGGATATCCTGTCGACCCCTGCCTCCAAGGCGGGCCTCGGCAATGCAGAGCCCAGCAAGCAGATGGCGGAAATGCCGGACGAGTATCGCCAGTTCGAGGCGAGCATCCTGCAGAATTTCATCGGTTCGATGCTGCCGAAGGATACGGAGGAAGTCTACGGCAAGGGCTCCGCCGGTGAATTCTGGAAGAGCATGATGGCTGAGCAGATCGCCGACAGCATGTCGAAGACTGGCGGCGTCGGCATTGCCGAGCAGATGTATTCGCAGGCGCTTGCCAGAAGCGAAGGCAGGGTCGTCAACGCGACCACGGATGAAAGTGATCGCGACCGCGCAATGAGAATGATCACGGATTTTGAACGTCAGGTCCTCGGCCTCTCGGCCGCCAAGGAAAGCGAAGCCTGACATGAGAGAAATTGGGGCAGGAAACATGGAAGTTGTATCCAACGATCATCGGATCAAGACCGTTCTCGGTCGGCTTGAAATGATCGTCGACAACGAAAACCAGAGGATCGGCAGCGACCCGCAGTTCGATCTCAAGGTATCGAACGCACACAAGAGCCGCTGCCTCTACGAACTGACGATGCTGTTCCGCAGCACCGACCCCAAGGAACTGGCGGTCGCCCACATCGACCAGATGCACGCATTGAAGCAGAAGCTTGCCGTGAATGCCCGCCGGGTCGAAGCGCATCTGCATGCGGTTCGTGCCGTGGCGGATCTGCTGAAGAACGCCGCGCGTGAAGCCGACGGCGACGGCACCTACACCCAGGAACAATTCCTCTACAGCGAGAACTGATGCTGAAGCTCCTTCTCACCGGCCTGTGGGTCTGCATTGTCACGCTGGCGGCGGTTTACTTCTCCGTGCAGATGTCGGCGCCGCCGCCGCCTGTCGACGAAGAGGCCGCCAAGAAGGAAGCGTTCGAACTCGTCCGTGGAGAGGCCTTGACCATCCCGGTGATCTCCGACGGCATGGTCACCGGCTACTTCCTTGGCCGCTTCTCCTTCATGATGGACAAGGAGAAGATCAAGGGTGTCGACCTGCCGATGACAGAACTGACGACCGACGAGTTGTTCACCCTCCTCGTCGGCGACAAGATGATCGACCTTGGCAATCCCGGCGCTTTCGACCTGGAAACCTTCCGGACACGGATCAAGGATGACATGAACCACCACCTGGGCGAGGGGATGATCTCCGAAGTGCTGGTCGAACAGCTTGACTTCATGTCGAAGGAAGACATCCGCACCAACGTCGCACGCGAAGGCAAGCGTCCCGTCGAGGCGACGAAGATCGTCGAAGGCGCCACTGTCGAAGAGCCTGCCCCGGCCGCTCACTAATTCTCCCAGAAACAGCAAATACAGGGATCGCTAAATCTTTAGCGGTCCCCTTGGGCCCCCGTTCACCGCCGTCTGCTAGGTCTCTGGCCGACCCATGGAAAGCGGTGGAGGCTGTGCATGCGTATCTTCTCGTTCATTCAGTCGCGCGCTGACAGACGCGCAGCGCAGGGGCCGGGCACTTCCGGTGCGGCGCGCACGGTGTTCGGGCTGTCGGTTCTCGACACGGGCTGGTCGGAGATGCTTGCAAGGGCTGAGGCCGCTCTTTCGCGGCGCGGGACGCGAACCGAGATCTCGTTTCTCGACGATGCGACGCTCGCCACGCTGTTGGTCGACTCGGAAAATCGCAGGTGGCTGTCCCAGCAGGTTCTTCTGCCCTCGCGACGTGGCCTCTCCGGTCTCGTCGCCATGTTGATCGGGCGCCGACCCGCCGTGGACTTTTCTTCCGACACCTTGGTGCCGGCACTTCTGACCTATGTGGAGCGGCCGCTGAACGTCCTGTTGATCGGCGAGAACGCTCAGGAGGGGCAGAAACTCAAGGCCCGCCTCCAGGACCATGCACCCTGGCACCGGGTGGTGCCCGCAACTATCGATCGTCTCCAACCCACGCCCGCCGTCGGTCTGGTGATCGTGACGAAGCCGCATCTTGACGTGACGGATCGTGTGCGGCTCTCGGCCGTTTCAGCCAGCCTGGTGATATTTGCAGGCAAGGGGCTTGAGCGGTTTGCGGAGACCAGTGCTCCCTCGGTTGGCAGGTCCAGCCTTTCCACGGCTGTCAGCGCGGCTCGTTCCAAAGCGGCCTGAGCGGCCCCGTCCGTCCTGTGGAATCGGCAGCGTCGACTATACGATGATGCTCCGGCTGGCGAAGCAGACCCCGTCTTCGGCATTTCGCGTGATTGTTGTCGCAACCGCCTTGCAATTGTTCGCAGTGCGAAGCTAAGGCTTGTGCCGGAACAGGTATCCAGGAGCCTTGGACCGGGCTTCATGTTGGACAGGGGACAGGGCGTGGCGCACATCATCGACGGAAAGCAGGCCGCGGCGTCGGTCATCGCAACGGTAACCGAGGCAACGCAGACACTGGAGCGGGAAGCGGGGGTCAAGCCCGGCCTCGCCGTCGTCATCGTCGGTGATGATCCGGCAAGCCACGCCTACGTCAACTCCAAGAGCAAGATGGCCAAGCAGTGCGGCTTCAACTCCGTTCAGCACAACCTGCCTGAGATGACGGCGCAGGAAGACCTGGAGCGGCTGGTCGCAGACCTCAACGCCGATCCTGCCATTCATGGCATCCTGGTCCAGCTGCCATTGCCGCGCCACCTCGCGTCCGAACCGGTCATCCAACTGATCGCACCCGAAAAGGACGTCGACGGCTTGAACGTCGTCAACGCAGGCAAGCTCGCGACCGGCGATCTCGCCAGCGGGCTCATCTCCTGCACGCCGGCCGGCGCACTGATCCTCATCAACAAGATCCACGGGCCGGATCTCTCCGGACTGAACGCTGTCGTCATCGGACGGTCGAACCTGTTCGGCAAGCCGATGGGGCTGCTGCTGCTCTCCGCCAATGCCACCGTCACCATGGCCCATTCGCGCAGCAAGGATCTTCCCGCCATCTGCCGTGGCGCCGATATTCTCGTTGCTGCAGTCGGGCGTCCTCACATGGTCAAGGCAGACTGGGTGAAACCGGGCGCAACGGTGATCGATGTCGGGATCAACAGGGTTCCGGCGCCCGAAAAGGGCGAGGGCAAGACGAAGATCACCGGCGACGTCGCCTACGACGAATGCGCCGAGGTTGCCGGTTCGATCACGCCGGTTCCGGGCGGGGTCGGGCCGATGACCATCGCGATGCTGATGGCCAATACCGTCGTCGCGGCGCATCGTGCTGCCGGCCGCCCGCTCCCGAAATTCTAGGTCTGCGCGGATGCCATTCCGTGGTGGGGCCGCTCTGCGGGCGGCCTGAACACCCTTGGAATGAAGGCGCCCCGGTGTGCCCCTGCAGGTCGACGGCTGCCAGCTCTGGCACGCGTGGCGGGGGGCTTGACTCCATACAGTAGAAGAACACATCACTATTACCAAGAAAATGGAGAAGATCGCGGCACCGCGGTCATCGCAAGACGATATTGGATACCAGGGAGGGTATTGGCATGAGGAAGACCTTTTGGATGGGCGTTGCAGTTGCGGCTCTTGTCGCCGGCAGCGCCGGCGCGCAGGAACTGAAATTTGCCCCGGGGGAGGATTCCCGCTTCAACTGGCAGAGCTTCGAGGACTTCAAGTCGTCCCACGGCGATCTGCAGGGCCAGAGCCTGACGCTGTTCGGCCCCTGGCGCGGTGACGACGAGATCCTCTTCAACAGCGTGCTTGCCTATTTCCGCGAAGCGACCGGCGTCGATGCCCGTTACTCCTCTTCGGAAAACTACGAGCAGCAGATCGTCATCGACACCCAGGCTGGCTCGCCGCCCGATATCGCGATCCTGCCGCAGCCTGGCCTTCTGGCCGATCTGGCCGACAAGGGCTTCCTGACCCCGCTGGGCGGTGAAACGGCAGACTGGGTAAAGGAAAACTACGGCGCCGGTGAAAGCTGGGTCGGCTATGGCACCTACGAAGGCCCGGAAGGCGAAGAACATTTCTATGCCTTCCCCTACAAGGCCGACGTCAAGTCGCTGGTCTGGTACGTGCCGGAAAACTTCGAGGAAGCGGGTTACGAAATCCCCGAGACGATGGAAGACCTGATCGCGCTTAGCGACCAGATCGTCGAGGACGGGGGCGTGCCTTGGTGCATCGGCCTTGGCTCGGGCGGCGCAACCGGCTGGCCCGCAACCGACTGGGTCGAGGACATGATGCTGCGCACGCAGCCGGCGGAAACCTACGACAAGTGGGTGAGCAATGAGATCAAGTTCAATGATCCTGCCGTCGTTGGCGCCATCGAGGAATTCGGCAAGTTCGCCAAGAACGAGGAATACGTCAGCGGCGGCGTCGCCGCCGTCGCCTCCACCGACTTCCGGGACAGCCCGAAGGGCCTCTTCGACATCCCGCCGAAGTGCTACCTGCACCATCAGGCGTCCTTTGTTCCATCCTTCTTCCCCGAAGGAACCGAGCTCGGCACGGATGCGGACTTCTTCTACATGCCGACCTATGCGTCCAAGGCCGACCTTGGGACGCCCGTGCTCGGTGCGGGAACGCTGGTGTCCATTACCCGGGATACGCCCGCGGCCCAGGCGTTCATCGAGTTCCTGAAGACACCGATCGCCCACGAGGTCTGGATGGCGCAGGCCGCATTCCTGACGCCCTACAAGGGGGTCAATGTCGAGGCCTATGCCAATGATCCGTTGCGGAAGCAGGGCGACATCCTCACGTCGGCGACCACGTTCCGCTTCGATGCCTCCGACCTGATGCCCGGCAAGATCGGCGCTGGTGCCTTCTGGACCGGCATGGTCGACTATGTCGGCGGCAAGGATGCCGAGACGGTCGCGACGGAGATCCAGCAGGCATGGGACGGCCTGAACTGATGCAAAAAATCAAGGGCCGCGCCTGCACAGCAGGCGGGGTCCTTGTGGCATGCCTGCCGCTGACGGCGGCAGGATAGGCACGAGGCAGGGCTTGCTCGGGGTGGGGAGGTAAGGATGGCATCGCAGATCATATCGGCCGTCGGGGTGATGGTCGTCGGCGTCTTCGCCTGCGCTCTCTATTACTGGCTGTCCGACAAGATCCTCCAGGTCGTCCTGCCCACGCCATCCGGCGACGTCCATCTGGCCTCGCGAAACCTCAATCGCCGCGCCGTCATCCGCCCCTGGCTTTTTCTGGGCCCGGCCCTGCTGCTGCTCGGCGTCTACCTCGTCTATCCGGTGATCGCGACCATCATCCTCTCCTTCTACGATCGCTCCGGTGGCGTCTTCGTCGGCCTCGCCAACTACCGCTGGGCGATATCGGATGCCGGCTTCCGGCAGTCGATCTTCAACAATTTCCTCTGGCTCCTGGTCGTGCCGGCCGCCTGCACCTTCCTGGGCCTTGTCATCGCCGTGCTGACGGATCGCATCTGGTGGGGCAATATCGCCAAGAGCCTCGTCTTCATGCCGATGGCCATTTCCTTCGTCGGCGCATCGGTCATCTGGAAGTTCATCTACGAGTACCGCGGCACAGGCGAGACGCAGATCGGCCTGCTCAACGCGATCGTGACCTTCTTCGGCGGCGACCCGCAGGTCTGGATCGCCTTGCCCTTCTGGAACAACTTCTTCCTGATGGCGATCCTGATCTGGATCCAGACCGGCTTTGCCATGGTCATCCTCTCCGCCGCCCTGCGCGGCATTCCCGAAGAAACGATCGAGGCGGCGGTCATCGATGGCGCCAGCGGCTGGCAGATCTTCTGGAAGATCATGGTGCCGCAGATCTGGAGCACCATTGCCGTCGTGTGGACGACCATCACCATCCTCGTGCTCAAGGTCTTCGACATCGTCCTGACCATGACCAACGGCCAGTGGGACACCATGGTGCTCGCCAACCTGATGTTCGACTGGATGTTCCGCGGCGGCGGTGACAGCGGCCGAAGCGCCGTGATCGCCCTGGTCATCATGGCGGCGGTGACGCCGATCATGGTCTGGAACATCCGTCAGGCGAACCGCGAATCCGAGGGCCACTGAGATGACCGCACTGGCAACGCGCATCCGCCGCATCGGCCTTCCCCGCCTGGCCGTCCACCTTTCGGTGCTGCTGATCGTCATCATCTGGCTGATCCCGACACTCGGCATCCTGGTCACCTCCGTCCGCGACCGCGACCAGATCACGACTTCTGGCTGGTGGACCGCCTTCAGCAGTTCGGTTCAGACATCTGCCGCACGCCTCGGCGACCCCTCGGAGCAGCGGCAGGAGGGCGCCGCTTACGTCATCACTGGCAATGTCTTCGAGGAAGGGGCCGAAGGAACCGTTCGCGCCTTCGGCGTTCGCGTGCAGGAGCCGGCGGCCTTCGAAGCGGGCGAGGCTGCCGAGATCGGCGATGGCGAGACGCTGACGGTGAACGAGGATGGCTCCTATGTTCACGCCAGCACAGCCCCCTTCGAGGGCAGCCGCGGCCAGCGCGTCTATCTGAGCGTCGCGAGCGCTCCCGAGTTCACCCTCGAGAACTATGAAAGGGTGATCGCGGCCGAAGGGCTGGGGCAGTCCTTCATCAATTCTCTGACGGTGACGATCCCGGCGACGATCATCCCGATCCTGATTGCGGCCTTTGCGGCCTACGCCCTCTCGTGGATGCAGTTCCCGGGCCGGGCGCTGATCCTGGCGACCATCATCGGCCTGATCGTCGTGCCCCTGCAGATGTCGCTCATCCCGCTGCTGCGGCTCTACAACGAGATCAGCATCCTGTTCGGCGTGCCCTCCAAGACCTATGCCGGCATCTGGCTGGCACACACCGCCTTCGGCATGCCGCTGGCGATCTATCTGCTGCGCAACTACATTGCCGGTCTGCCCAAGGAGATCATCGAATCGGCCCGCGTCGATGGCGCCAGCGATTTCGAGATCTTCATGAAGATCGTCCTGCCGCTGTCGTTCCCGGCGCTTGCCTCCTTCGCCATCTTCCAGTTCCTCTGGGTCTGGAACGACCTCCTGATCGCCATCGTCTTCCTCGGCACCGGGCGCGACCAGTTGGTCCTGACCGGCAGCCTGAATGCGCTGCTCGGATCGCGCGGCGGCAACTGGGAGATCCTGACGGCCTCCGCCTTCATCACCATCATTATTCCGCTTCTGGTATTTTTCGGCCTTCAGCGATATCTGGTCCGCGGCCTGCTGGCAGGTTCGGTCAAGGGCGGCTGAGCATTTTTGATGACGACAGGATTTTAGATGACCATTCATACCGCAACGACGGCGACACCCGACAAGGACTGGTGGCGCGGCGCTGTCATTTATCAGATCTATCCACGGTCCTTCCAGGACTCCAACGGCGACGGCATTGGTGACCTGAAGGGCATCACGGCGCGTCTGCCGCATGTAGCGGCACTCGGTGCCGATGCGATCTGGATCTCTCCCTTCTTCCCGTCGCCGATGAAGGATTTCGGCTACGACGTCTCCAATTACACGGAAGTGGATCCGATGTTCGGGACGCTCTCGGATTTCGACGGGCTCATCCACGAGGCACACCGGCTCGGCCTCAAGGTGATGATCGACCTCGTGATGTCGCACAGTTCGGACCAGCACGCCTGGTTCATCGAGAGCCGGTCGAGCCGCGTCAATCCCAAGGCCGACTGGTATGTCTGGTCGGATGCAAAGCCGGACGGCACGCCGCCGAACAACTGGATGTCGATCTTCGGCGGCTCGGCCTGGCACTGGGACCCGACGCGCATGCAGTACTACATGCACAACTTCCTGACCTCGCAGCCGGATCTCAACCTGCACAATCCCGAGGTCCAGGACGCACTGCTGGACATGACGCGCTTCTGGCTGAAGCGGGGCGTCGACGGTTTCCGCCTCGATACCATCAACTTCTACTTCCACGACCGGGACCTGCGCGACAACCCGGCACTTGAGCCGTCGCGCCGCAACGCCTCGACGGCGCCGGCGGTCAATCCCTACAATTTCCAGGAGCACATCTACGACAAGAACCGGCCGGAAAACATCGACTTCCTGAAGCGCTTCCGCGCCGTGCTGGACGAGTTTCCAGCGATCGCCGCGGTGGGCGAAGTGGGCGACAGCCAGCGCGGTCTGGAGATCGTCGGCGAATACACCTCCGGCGGCGACAAGATGCACATGTGCTACGCCTTCGAATTCCTTGCCCCCGACGCGCTGACGCCGTCGCGTGTCGCGGAAGTTCAGACGGCTTTCTCCGCAGCCGCCTCGGAAGGCTGGGCCTGCTGGGCATTCTCCAACCACGACGTCGTGCGCCATGCCAGCCGCTGGGGCATGGAGGTTCTGGATCGCGACGCCTATGTCCGGATGCTGGCCGCAATCCTGATGACCCAGAGAGGGTCGATCTGCATCTATCAGGGAGAGGAACTGGGACTGACGGAGGCCGACATCGCCTATGCCGATCTGCAGGATCCCTACGGCATCCAGTTCTGGCCGGAGTTCAAGGGCCGCGATGGCTGCCGCACGCCCATGGTCTGGGATGCGCAGGCGCTGCAGGCGGGCTTCTCGACAGCGGAAAAGACCTGGCTGCCGATCCCGGTGGAGCACCAACTGAAAGCCGTCAGCGCCCAATACGGCGATCCCGAGTCCGTTCTGGAGCAGTATCGGCGTTTCCTGGCGTTCCGCAAACAGCATCCGGCGCTGGCGAGAGGTGATATGGTGTTTCTCCCGGCGGAGGCGCCGCTTCTCCAGTACGAGCGCCGCAATGGCAATGAGATCGTCCTGTGCATGTTCAACATGAGCCCGGAGGCGATGGTCGTTGAACCGCCGGCGGGCGACTGGGAAGCGCTCGGAGGACATGGGTTCGAAAGCAGCGTTGAAGACAACCGCATCAACTTGCCGGCCTGGGGGGCGTTTTTCGCCCGTCGCGCCTGAAGCAATAAGGGGGGACACCATGGCAAGCGTCGTACTGAAGGACATTCGCAAGGCCTACGGCCAGGTCAAGGTGATCCATGGGATCGACCTGGAGATCAAGCAGGGAGAGTTCGTTGTCTTCGTCGGTCCGTCCGGCTGCGGAAAGTCGACGCTTCTGCGCATGATCGCGGGCCTTGAGACGATCACCGGCGGCGAGATGTCGATCGACGGCCGGGTCGTCAACGAGGTGCCGCCTTCCAAGCGTGGCATCGCCATGGTCTTCCAGTCCTATGCGCTCTACCCGCACATGACCGTCTACGACAACATGGCCTTCGGCATGCGAATCGCCAAGGAAAGCAAGACGGAGATCGACCGGCGCGTGCGGGCGGCGGCGGAAATCCTGCAGCTCACGCCCTATCTCGATCGACTGCCGAAGGCTCTGTCCGGCGGCCAGCGCCAGCGTGTTGCCATCGGGCGGGCGATCTGCCGCGACCCCAAGGTCTTCCTCTTCGACGAGCCGCTCTCCAACCTCGACGCCGCGCTCCGCGTCGCCACCCGCATCGAGATCGCCAAGCTCAGCGAGTCGATGCCGGACACCACGATGATCTACGTCACGCATGACCAGGTGGAGGCGATGACCCTGGCCGACCGCATCGTCGTCCTGTCCGCTGGCAGGATCGAACAGGTGGGACCACCGCTGGAGCTCTACGAACGGCCGCAGAACCTCTTTGTTGCCCGCTTCATCGGCTCGCCGGCGATGAACATCATCCCGGTCACGATCACTGAGACGGGAGAGGCGACGACAGTCTCGCTTGCGGATGGCAAGTCCGTCCGGGTCCCGCTCGCCACCGCGGCCTCGGAGGCAGGCAAGCAGGCAAGTTTCGGCGTGAGACCCGAGGATCTGACCGTCACAACCGAGGGCGAATTCCTGTTTGAAGGCAAGATTGCCATCGCCGAAGCCCTCGGGGAAGTCACGCTTCTCTACCTGGAGGGGATCGGCGATCAGGAGCCGGTCATTGCCAAGATGCCGGGCATTTTCAAGGCCAGAAAGGGTGATGTCGTCCGGCTGTCGGCGCCTCTGGAGAAGCTTCATCTCTTTGATTCGGAAGGAAAATCATATCGGCGCTGAACGTTCAGGAATGATTAGGCATAAAATCTGAGAGATTCACAGATTTGTGCCGAAATGGGAACGGATCATCCTCTGTTAAACTTCGGCTTGTACCCTTTCTACATTTTAAAAGGGAGACGGGGCGTGAGTGTCCAGAGCCGCGGCAAAAATCATTTTCTGAACAAGGAAGAGTCCTTCATGTACGACCGCGAAACGCGGTATCGCATGGAAGACACGATGAATGCGGCGCGCATCGAGTACACCGAAAAAGGCGTGCTCAACATGGCCGCCCGCCGTTGCGACGTCGTGCGCATCTCGATGAGCGGTGCCGTCCTCAGCCTCCTGACCCAGTACAAGCTGCCCGAGCAGTTCTACCTGGACATTCCCGACGCCCGCATTTCCAAGGTCGGCTGCCTGCTGATGCGCACCTACGCCAACAACACGGTCGAGGTCCGCTTCCTGAGCCTTCTGACGCAGAAGGAGCTGGACCGCATCTTCGTTTTCAGCACACACCCGGCGCACCGCGATCGTGTGCTCGACATCCGCTCCTGGTAACGAATGCGTCGTGAGAAAGGCCGGCGGAACGCGCCGCCCTGTCTCACAGGTGGTGTCATCAGCTTGTTGATCCTCAGACGCCGTTCAGCGCCTCGAGCACCAGTGATTTCAGCTGCAGATCTGCAACCTCGGAGAAGGCGAGATCCTCGCGGCCGAAATAGGCCTTGCGGTTGATCGCGGACCAGTCGTTGCAGGCAATGACATAGCGCTCTTTTTCAGGCGGCTGCGCCGGAGCGGCATAGAGGAAATCGCCGGTGCGTGCGGAAAGGGGTGTGTCCCCATCCTGATTGCAGCGGGCCATGATGGCAGACAGCGTCGCGGCATCCACTTCCGCCTTCATGATCTTGCCTTCGAACCGCAGCGCGGCATTGTAGTCGAACCGCCGGATATCCCCCTGCGGCAGTCCGGTGCCAAACGACGTATGGCCGATAAAGCCGATATCCGCGCCTGTTGACGCGGCGATTGCAGCCGCAGCGAAACGCGCGGTCTCGCCCAGCGTCATGGAGTGCGTCGTCCGGGCCACCACACTGCCGTCTTCCGCCGTCAGATGCGTCTCCATGAGGCTGGAGATCATCGCTTCGAGAGCAGGGGAGGCGGGTGCATCGCGGTCCACTGTGATCCGCTCAAGGTCTGCTGCTTTGCCGGGCGCACTGAACGTGGCCACCGTCAGAAGCGACGCCCAGGAGCCGGTGTGAACATAGCGGGTGTTGCCGGCTTCGTGGACAAGCGTCAGATGATCATGCCCACCGATCATCAGGGTGCCATCCGGCACCACCGGCAGAATATCGCGATCGGCCACCACGCCGGCGTGGCTGAGCACGATGTTGATGGCATCTCCCGTCAGCATGCCTGGAAGGTTGGCTTTCGCCCACTCCACCGGCTGCGGCACGTCGATCATCTCGCGCGTCGCCTTGGGATAGGTGTTGACCGCGGTCGTTGCCAGAGCCGCAATATTGATGGTCATTCCACCGGCGGAAAGGCTTGCCGACGCCTCTGCATAAGGCTTGCCCGTCCGCGTGTCGTTGATGTTGGTGAGCACGGTGACCCCAAGGCCACGGGCTTTCTCGACGACACGCGCGAGGTCATTCTCGAAATCAGGTTCGTGATTGCCGATGTTCAAGACGGTGGGCGCAAGTTTCGCCAAGGCGTCGAGAAACGCCCAGTCTGCCTCGCCTCCGGAGCGTGCCGCCACGACATTGCCAGCCTCGAACAGGTCGCCATTGATCAGGATGACCTGCGGGCGCTGTGCTGCGGCGACCCGTGTCTCGATCAGATGGAGCATCTGTGCCATCCGCTCATAGGCGGAGTGGAGATCGGAGAGGATGATGAAATCGACACCATCATCGGCGGCCTTCACGAGGCCCGTCGTCAATGGAAGCAATGCGGTCGAGGAAATCAGAGCGAGAAGAGAGCGGCGATTGAGCTGCATGGAATGGCACCCCTTGAGGAAATAGCTGCGAGTAGCAGGAGCGCGCTACATTACTGTGACGCCTTCGCTCCGCTCTCGCACCCTGCCGCAAGGGATGCGCCAATGGCTAGGAGAAGAACACGCTCCCGCCCTGATCTGCGGGCCCTGCATTCCGGCGGAACGGTGCGAAAAGCTCGCGTCCCATGCCGAATTCATTGGCCTCCAGATCGGCTTCGGCGAGCGGACGCGTGGCAAATTCCGCAGCATCCACGAGCACTTCGAGCGTGCCCTTGACCGCGTCGAGGCGGATCATGTCGCCGTCCCTGATCCGGGCGATCGCACCGCCATCGCAGGCTTCCGGCGTGACGTGAATGGCGGCCGGCACCTTGCCTGATGCACCCGACATGCGTCCATCGGTCAGAAGCGCGACCTTGTAGCCGCGATCCTGCAGCACGCCGAGCGGCGGCGTCAGCCGGTGCAGTTCCGGCATGCCGTTGGCCTTCGGTCCCTGGAAGCGGACCACCGCCACGAAGTCGCGGTTGAGGCGACCGTCCTTGAACGCATCCTGCAGGGCCTGCTGGTCCTGGAAGACCATGGCAGGCGCCTCGACTATATGCCGCTCCGGCTTGACGGCCGAGATCTTGATGACGGCCTTGCCGATATTGCCGGTCAGCATCTTCAGGCCGCCGTTCGACTGGAAGGGGGCCTCCATCCGCGCCAGCACCTTCGGGTCGCCGCTCTCGTCGGGAATCGGCTGGCGGGCCACCGTGCCGTTCTCGCCGAGCTTCGCCTCGACCGTATAGGCCTCCAGCCCATGGCCGAAGACGGTGCGAACGTCGTCATGCAGCAGTCCGCCCTTCAGGAGCTGCTTGATCAGGAAGCCCATGCCGCCGGCTGCATGGAAATGGTTCACGTCGGCGAGCCCGTTCGGATAGACGCGGGCCAGCAGCGGCACGACGTCGGAGAGTTCGGAAATGTCCTGCCATGTCAGGTGGATGCCCGCCGCCCGCGCCATGGCGACGAGGTGGAGCGTGTGGTTGGTGGAGCCGCCGGTCGCATGCAGGCCGACGACGCCGTTGACGATCGAGCGCTCGTCGATCATCTCGCCGGCCGGCGTGAATTCGTTGCCAAGCGCGGTGATGGCCAGCGCCCGCTTGGTCGCCTCCTTGGTCAGCGCGTCGCGCAGCGGCGTGCCCGGATTGATGAAGGACGCGCCGGGCAGGTGAAAGCCCATGATCTCCATCAGCATCTGGTTGGAATTGGCCGTGCCGTAGAAGGTGCAGGTGCCGGGGCCGTGATAGGACTTCGATTCGGCTTCCAGCAATTCGTCCCGCCCGACCTTGCCTTCGGCATAGAGCTGGCGGATGCGCGACTTCTCGTCGTTGGGCAGCCCCGTCGTCATCGGACCGGCCGGAATGAAGATGGCGGGCAGGTGCCCGAAGGTCATCGCGGCAATCATCAGGCCGGGCACGATCTTGTCGCAGACACCGAGATAGACGGCGGCATCGAACATGTTGTGCGACAGGCCGATGCCCGCCGCCATCGCGATCGCGTCGCGTGAAAACAGCGAGAGCTCCATCCCCGGCTGCCCTTGGGTGACCCCGTCGCACATGGCCGGAACGCCGCCGGCCACCTGCGCAATGCCGCCGGCTTCGCGCGCCGCGTCACGGATGATCTGCGGATAGGTCTCGAACGGCTGATGCGCCGACAGCATGTCGTTATAGGCTGTGATGATGCCGATGTTCGGGGTCACGTCTCCGGCAAGGCCTGCCTTGTCGGAGGGGGAACAGGCGGCAAAGCCGTGGGCGAGGTTGCCGCAGGACAGCACCGAGCGGTGCGGCCCGCGCGAAATCGCGCCGCGAACGCGGGCGAGATAGGCCTCGCGATGCGGCCTGGAACGCTCGACGATGCGGGCTGTGATTGCTTCGATGCTGGCGTGCGCAGCCATGGCCATGTCCTTCGGTTCGGGAGCAAGCCGGCTGGGAGCGGCAGATGCCGCCCGGATTGCTCCGGATGAATACTTCGTGTCGGGCCTCAGGGAGCCCAGTAGATCTCCACCGGCGACGTGGCCCGGTTGAGCACGGCGCGGATCGGCATCTCGGCTTCGTCCGTGCCGGATTGCGCCGTCTTGAGAACGTCCTTCTTCGCGTCTCCTTCGATGTGAAGCACGAGCAGCCCCGCATCGGTCAGGCTCGAGAAGGAGAATGTCAGTCGCGGTTCGTCGGCACCTTCGGCTTCCATCGGCATCACGCAGCGCGGGCCCTGTTCGTCGAGGGCCTGGCTGAGGTGGTTGCCATGCGGGAAGAAGGATGCCGTGTGGCCATCGCCGCCCATTCCGAGAATGACGACGTCGAACGGATTGCCGATGCTGGCGGTTTCCTGCGTCGCCGTCGCAGCCGCCTCATCGACGCTCGGACGATCGTGGAAGAGCGGTATGAACCGCGCCGAGGAAGCCTCGTTGCGGAGCAGGTTCTCTTTCACCAGAAGATGATTGGATCGCGGGCTGTCGGCCGGCACGAACCGCTCGTCGACGAGCGTCACCGTAACCTTCGGCCAGTCGATCTTGCGGCCGGAAAGCGCCTGGAAGAACTTCTTCGGCGTGGAGCCGCCCGAGACCGCGAGGCTTGCGCTGCCCTTGACCTTGATGGCGGCGGCCAGCCGATGCGCCACCTGGTCGGCAAGCTTCTCGGCAAGGGTCGCACCATCCGCGAATTCGTGCAGCGACAGTTCCATGGTTTCAAGCTTCATGCCAGGTCCGCCCGTCGCGTTCGATCAGCGCAATCGCCTGGCTCGGACCCCAGGTTCCTGCCGTATAGCCCTGGACGGCCTGGCTGCTGGTCTCCCAGCCCTTGAGGATGGGGTCGATCCACTGCCAGGCGGCCTCCACTTCGTCGCGGCGCATGAACAGCGTCTGGTTCGACCGGATCGTGTCCATCAGCAGCCGCTCGTAGGCGTCGGGGTGACGCACGGAGAAGGATTCCGCAAAGCTCATGTCGAGCGAAACGCTGCGCAGGCGCATGCCGCCCGGGCCGGGGTCCTTGATCATCAGCGACTGCTTGACGCCTTCGTCCGGCTGCAGGCGGATGATCAGCTGGTTTGCGGTGATCCGTCCGGCGGCGCTGTCGAAGATATTGTGCGGGATCGGCTTGAAGGTGATGACGATCTCGGAGACGCGGGTCACCAGACGCTTGCCGGTGCGGATGTAGAACGGCACGCCGGCCCAGCGCCAGTTGCCGATTTCCGCCTTGATGGCGACGAAGGTCTCGGTGTTGGAAACGCCGCCTTCCAGTTCTTCCAGATAGCCCCTGACGGCGCCGCCCGAGGAGGCACCGGCCCGGTACTGACCGCGCACCGTCGCCTGTTCGACATTGGCCTCGGTAATCGGCTTAAGCGCATGCAGCACCTTGAGCTTCTCGTCGCGCACGGCTTCGGCGCTGAGCGAGGAGGGCACTTCCATGGCCACGAGGCAGAGCAGCTGCAGGATGTGGTTCTGCACCATGTCGCGCAGCGCGCCCGCGGTGTCGTAGTAGCCGGCACGGCCTTCGAGGCCGACGGACTCGGCAACCGTGATCTGCACGTGGTCGATGTGCTGGGCATTCCACAGCGGCTCGTAGAGCGCGTTGGCAAACCGCAGCGCCATCAGGTTCTGCACGGTTTCCTTGCCCAGGTAGTGGTCGATGCGGAAGATCTGCTCTTCCGGGAAGACCTTGCCGATCGTGTCGTTAAGGTGGAGCGCCGAGGCGAGATCGCGCCCGATCGGCTTTTCGACGACGATCCGGGTATGCTTGGTGATCAGCTTGTGGTCGCGGATCTTCTCGGAAATGGGCCCGAAGATGGAGGGTGCCACGGCGAGATAGAAGGCCCGGACCCGGTCCTTGCCCTCGTCGAGCAGCTTCTTCAGTTCGCTCCAGCCCTGGTCGGACATCGCATCGATCGAGATGTAGAACAGCCGCGCGCAGAAGATCTTGACCTGTTCGTCATCGTATTCGCCGGGTTTCAGGTGCTTCTTCAGCGCCTCCTGAGCGAATTTCCGGTACTCGTCATGCGAAAGGGCACTGCGGGAAGCGCCGATGATGCGGGTGGGCTCTGTGAACTGGCCCTCGATCTGCCGGTGGTAGAGGGCCGGAAGCAGCTTGCGCTCCGCCAGGTCGCCAGAGCCACCGAACACGACGCAATCAAAGGGATCGACCGGAATGATCTGGCTGCTCATGAACGTGTTCTTTCCTCTTCTGAGAGTACGGGTCTCAATAATCTAATCGATTGAAAAATTCTACCCCTGGCTCATCACTTTTGCTGCGACATCAAAGCCTGTCGCGCAGGGCAAACCAGGTGAGGGCGAGAAACAGCAGCGGGTCGCGGAAGCGGCGCCCGCCGGGAAAGCCTCGCACGTCGAGCGCTTCGAGGCCGTCCAGTTCCGGCGCCGCGCCGGCGATCCGATCGGCATAGAGCTTGCCACAGTAGTTTGACAGCATCACGCCGTGGCCGGAGTAGCCGCCGATCGAGGTGACGCCCGGCATCACCTCGCGCACGAACGGATGCCGCGACATGGTGATGCCGACATAGCCGCCCCAGGCGTGGGTGATGCGAACGGTCTTCAGCTCCGGATAGGTCTCGACGATCTGCTCCCGGATGAAGTTTGCCGTGTCTTCCGGGTTCTTGGAGGAATAGACCTCGCGGCCGCCAAACAGCAGCCGGTTGTCTCGCGTCTTGCGGAAGTAGCGCACCACGAACCTGGAATCCGCCACCGCCTCGCCGCCGGACAGCACGCGCGGATGATCGTCCAGCGGTTCGGTGGCGGCGATGAATGAGCCGATCGGCATCACATGCGCTGCGGTGACCGGCTCGAGCTTGTCGACATGGGCATTCGTGGCCAGGAGCACGCGGTCTGCGGAAACGCTGCCCCGCGCCGTCTCCAGGATCGTCTTGCCGCCCGCCTGCCGCAGGCGGGTGACCTTCGTCATCTCGTAGAGTTCAGCGCCGGCGGCCTGCGCGGCGCCGGCAAGGCCGATCAGGAGTTTCAGCGGATGGATGTGGCCGGTGCCGGTATCGCGTACGCCGCAGTGGTAGTGGCTGGAGCCGAGGCGCTCTGCCGTCTCCGCCCGGTCCATGTACGTGAGATGCGGGTAGCCGTAGCGCTCGGCCGCGATCTCCGCATTGGCTCGGTATTCCTTGTCATGCCCCGGCTTGTGCGACACGTTCATCTGGCCCGGCATGTATTCCATGTCGATGTCGTGCTCGGCGGCAAAGTCGAGCAGATAGTGCTTGGCCGCCTCGGCCATGTCGAAAAGTGCCTTTGACCGCTCGAAACCTATCTTCGCTTCCAGATCCTCCGGCCAGGCGCGCTGCCCCGTGCCGAACTGTCCGCCGTTGCGGCCCGATGCTCCGTCTCCGAACCGATAGGCTTCCAGCAAGGCCACCGAGATGCCACGCCTGGCAAGGGTGTAGGCCGCCTGCAGACCGGTAAAGCCGCCGCCGACGATGGCCACGTCCACAGACCGCGAGCCATCCAGAGCGGGATAGCTCGGCCGCTCTCCCACGGTCGCCTGATACCAGGAAACTCCCGGTGCAATGGGGCTCTGCCAGTCGGTCATGCCCATCTCCTCACACGTTGAGAAGCAGGAACTCCCGCTCCCAAGGGCTGATGACCTGCATGAAGGTCTCGAACTCGCCCCGCTTCACGCCGGCATAGAGCCCGATGAATTCCTGGCTGAACACTTCCGTCAGCGCCGGCTCGGCCTCGAGTTCCGACACCGCCTCCAGGAGACCGCGCGGCAGGTCGATGGAGCCCTCGTTGGCGCTGTACTCCGTCGGCGGCTCCGGCTCGATGCCTTTCATGATGCCGAGCAGGCCGCAACC
>TARA_R110002051_G_scaffold139514_1_pt1 | contig 34237 bp, 29 predicted proteins | sample TARA_R110002051 | Tara Oceans TARA_R110002051 (sample SAMEA4397023) | marine metagenome | biome: Polar Biome; feature: [MES] marine water layer (ENVO:01000295) within the mesopelagic zone...; material: water (ENVO:00002006), including particulate matter (ENVO:01000060) such... | reverse complement strand
GAGGCGCTCGCCTGAGTAGACTGACTTGCGCAGCGGCGTCCACCAGTCGGCATTATCGAGATACCATCGTACGGTCTTGGCGAGGCCGGTCTCGAAATTCTCCTGCGCGCGCCAGCCAAGCTCGGTTTCAAGCTTCGTGGCATCAATGGCGTAGCGCTGGTCGTGGCCGGGACGGTCGGTCACGAAGCGGATCAGCTCCCGGCGGGGGCGATCGGCCGGCACCATCTCATCCAAGGCATCGCAGATCTTCTCGACCACTTGCAGATTGGTGCGCTCATTGCGCCCGCCGACATTGTAGGTCTCGCCGAGCCGGCCCTTCGTGGCGATCAGCGACAGGGCGCGTGCATGGTCCTCGACATAGAGCCAGTCGCGGATGTTTGAACCATCTCCATAGACCGGCAGCTCCTTGCCTTCCAGCGCATTCAGAATGACCAGCGGGATCAGCTTTTCCGGGAAGTGATACGGACCGTAATTGTTGGAACAGTTCGACACCACGACGGGCAGGCCATAGGTCCGGAACCACGCCTTCGCCAGATGGTCCGAAGCAGCCTTGGACGACGAATAGGGCGAAGACGGGTCATAAGGCGTTGTCTCGTGGAACAGGCCTTCCGGGCCGAGCGTGCCATACACTTCATCCGTCGAGACATGTAGGAACCGGAATGCCTGTTTCGCGTTTCCGTCAGCCAGCGCAGACCAGTAGGCCCGGGCTGCTTCCAGCATGCTGTAAGTCCCGATGACATTGGTCTCGATGAAATCGCGCGGCCCCGAAATGGACCGGTCGACATGGCTCTCGGCCGCCAGGTGGAGAATCTGCTGCGGCTGTTCCTGCGCCACAAGGCCCATCATGGCCTTCTGGTTGCAGATATCCTCGACCACCAGCCGGCAACGCCCGGTTTCCTCCGCCGGGGCAATATTGGCACGGTTCGCCGCATAGGTCATCTTATCGACAACCACGACATCGGCCCCCTGCTCAAGCACCAGACGCCGCACCACCGCAGAGCCAATAAACCCCGCCCCGCCTGTAACGATGTATTTTTTCATTTCGATTTCTCAGTCTACCGATAGTGCCCGTTAAATTCAGCTTGCAGGTCCCCAACTTCATTCGAAGGCCACTGGCCCCTATTCGCCCCCCCCCGGAACTCGCCAAGCTCACCGCGCTTTCTGCTGGGCGTCGTACTCTTTCAAGATGTCTTTAACATCACCTAGCGCGCGTATCTCACCTTCATGCAGCCATATCCCCGTTTCGCAATTATCCAGTATTAATTTTGGGCTGTGCGAAGCCAGCACCAGGATGCCGGCCCGCTCAACGAAATTTTGCATGCGCCGCGTTGCTTTCTCCTTGAACGCCGTATCACCCGCGCTAAGCCATTCATCGAGAATGAGAATTTCCGGCTCAAACGCTGTGGCAATCGCAAACGTGAGCCGCATACGCATGCCTGCCGAATAGGAATCGATCGGCATATTCAGGAACTCATCAAGTTCCGAAAATTCGGCGATTTCCTTACGGCGCGCTTCGATCTCGCGTTTCGAGTACCCGGCCGCCAATCCGCGTAGTGTTATGTTCCGGTGGCCGGTCGCCTCCGGCTGAATGCCCAAATTGATGTTTATCAGGCTGGTGATACGACCATGGCTTAGAATCCGCCCGACCTCGGGCGCGATAATTCCCGCCAGGACCTGAAGTAGCGTCGTCTTGCCGGAACCATTCTGCCCGACAATAGCAATTCTATCTCCTTCCACTAGGCGGAACGAAATATCGCGCAAAGCCCTGACGCCGCGTAGGCGACCAGTTTTGCTCCAAATCAAACGAGAATCGGATGGTGCATTGTCGTCAGCTTGGACAACTTTTCCTTTGGCGGGAAATGTGACCCCAACCTTGTCTGTTTCCAAATAGGTCTTCTCTGCGTCAGCAGATACGTCCGCTTCACAGTCTGGATAGTTGTTAGACTCGGCAATTGCACCCATGTCTCAAATCCAATACGGCAATCTGCGGTGGGAAACACCGCCAACAATCAGCGCGACTGCAAACATTACAACAGTGAAGATTCCAATATACAACCAACTGTCTGGATCAGGCGCTTTTCCCAGCAAAGGGGCAGAGAAAATCTCCAACGCGTGGGTGTACGGATTCATCTCCGATATTGTGTTGCGCAGGCTCGGCGGCGCGTTCGCATCCCTCACCCACAGCACAGGAGTCGTGAAGTAGAAGACTCGCGTAATCGACTGTATCAAATGCTCCAAGTCCTGATACCGGGCCGCAATATATCCGAAGATAAGCTGCACCAGCACAGCATTCACCAACAATACCGAAAATGCCGGGATGGACATCCAGGCAATCGGCTTGATTGAATAACCGAAGGCAAAAAAGATAACCATCGCCACCAGCAAATTGACGCCGAATACGAATAGCGACCTTGCTAAGCTTTTGTAGATATAGATTGAGTGCGGAAGCGGCGCACTCTTGATCCAAGACTTCGAGACCCTGAAGACGGCGCAACCGTCGGTAAGACTTGCGAGAAGAAAAGTGAAAATCGCAAAATTGATCGCCACATAGACGGTAAAATGACCATGCCCGATGTCTGAGAAATGTCCGAAGAAAATGGAAATGCATCCAACAAACATCAGGTATGACAACACGATCCAAGTCAGACCGAGCTTGCTTCGCCGATAGCGCTGCTGGATTTCATCGGTCGCAAAGGCGATCCACAGAGCTGGTTTTCGCGCACCCTCGATGAGGTCACTGATCACGATGCCAAGGTCAAAATGTGACCAGGTTGATTTCAGCCTGTAAATGAACAATTGGTCTCTCCGTGGCGGCGCCACACTCCCGCCCCCCCTGAAGGTTGTGCTGGTAATGAAAATTGCCCGAACCGGCAAGGAAGGAGCTGACGCTCAACTCCTTCCCTCAGCTTTTGATAGAAACCAGAACTTCAATGTATTCCGCTCGGATCCCGCGGTCGATATCGTCGATCGTGATCATATGTGTCGCCATCCCACATGCCTCGTGGATAAATTTTACAATATCGAACCCCCAATCCCTGGTGACCAGCGAGCCGCGCTCATCAATCGGGCAACCATGATATTGCGCTTCCTTCAAGTATATAAGGGCACCGTTCTCGTCGCGCTGCACTCGAGCGGCAGATGGTTCACACTTGTTCACTAGCGGAACGGTGAACACATGCGCCCCTCCGGGCTTTAAAACACGGCTTATCTCACGGAATGCAGCCGTTGGGTCTGGTACATGCTCGAGAACATCCTGAGTTATAAAAAGGTCAAAAACCCCTTCACCGAACGTGAGCGATTCCAGATTTTCACAGCGCGCATTGAAGGTCGAGTTAGTTTCCCCGAGCGGTGTATCGGCGAAGAAGAAGGACCGCGAATATTTACGGCATTCACGTGAGAGCCGAGCGGAAACCCCCCTGCCCCCGGGCGACGATTCATGGATCTTCAATGAGCGATATTTTGCATAATATCGTCGCAATACATTCATAAGCGCGCGCTCTCGGGGCACTGACAAGCATTGCGGGCAAAGAAGGTGGTCCCGGAACCACCGTTGCGTTGCCACGAACTCCACATCTGCCTCGCAGATGTCGCAGTAGCCTTTGTGGTGAAACTCGAATTGCGCTGCCATTGGTCCTCGAAATCCAGTGATTGGAATGTACAGGCCCGACCAGCGCGACTAAGGGAACATGTCGCGGGCCGTCTGTTTAGTACTCTAATAGAGCAAGACCTTTCCGTTACACGAATAAAAGTCGCAGTGCCCTTGTTACGCACTGTATAGGAATCATGTGGAGTGAATACAATGCGACCAATCGGAATCGTTTCCATTCTCCGCGAGCAGACCCCCGGCCCCAATCGTTCCTTCGCTTATCTCATGGCTGCAGCAGGAAACAATACCGGCAACCTCCTTTTCACCAATGCCATCTGGGAACAGATACCTGGCCCCAAGGAACGCGTCGGCTTCGCCTTCGATCCGGAGAAAGTCAATTCCACCATGCGCGCGCTGGTTTTTCCGGCTGCCAACTGGTTTGGCGCACATGTCGATCTTGCCGATTTTGCCGACCGGGTAGAACAACTGGACATCCCTGTCGTCATGATCGGTCTCGGCGCGCAGGATCAGGACTATCGCAGCCACCTTGCCGTTCCAGACGGAACGCTCCGGTTTGTTCGCTCCGTCGCCGAACGGTCGAAAACCATCTCATTACGGGGGCACTACACACGTGAAGTCCTGGCACGGTACGGTATCGGTAACGTAACGGTGACCGGATGCCCGTCGCTCTATTGCAGTCTGCAGCCGGACGCAGAGCGCAAGCTGCGTAAGGCCGTCGCCATGAATGAAGGCCCGACCCTTTTGCATTCCACACGCTTTTCCGCCCGTCACCGCGACTTTATCGATACGTCATCGGTCCACCGCGATATCTACCGCTATGCCTTTGGCACCCGATCAGACCTACTGCTCCAGTCGGAATTTGAGGAAATCAGTCTGCTGACGGAAGCCAGCAAGAAGCCGGATATCGACAGGGAACTGGCCACACTAATGACCGAGCTTTATGCCGCGCCATCATGGGATGCCCTGCAGGACTACCTTCACCGCCACGCACGCATCTTCTTCGACATTCCCTCTTGGACGGCGGCAATGACCAGCTATGGCCGTGCGTTTGGAACGCGACTGCACGCAACCATCATGTCCCTGAATTCTGGTGTGCCAGCCATGTTAATCCATCACGACAGCCGCACGAGGGAAGTATGTGAGCTAGCCGATATTCCGTCCCTGAAAGCCAGCAAGGCGAAGCTCGATGACCGCGCGATCCGAAAACACTTAGCTCGCGCCGATTTCGACAGGTACCTAAAGACCCGCCAGCGCAATTGGGATATCTACAAAGCCTTCCTTGCGGACAACGGGTTACTCTAAATCGCGATTACCAGTGCAAACGAGCAGAAATACGACTTTGCTAGGACGACGTCAGGTGTCGTCGCCTTGAAGCAAAGGCCCCTATGCCAAGGTGCCCCGCCTTTTGTTTGCTATCTTGCATCCCGCGCTTTGTAGGAAATCAGATCCTGGGAAATTTTGATGCCTTTCTTCTCAATGGAATAGAACACCGGCGCCGAAACACCGATTGCAATGAAAATGCACAAGGGAATTTACTACCAGAGTTCCATACCGTTTTTCCCACATTTCGCCTGAAAAAACACAATCACCGGCGGGTGGGGAAAGTGCATTGAGAATGAAATATCTCCAACCAAACCATGGGTCGTGAGCCCACCAGAACAGAAACGAAGCCGCGGGTCCGAGAAATGTCAGCGATCAAGAGACAAAATGCCGGCGCGTATACAGCTCCGAGAATATAATCAAAACCCGCAGACCCGCTGGATGCTTTCAGGAAATGATATGAAAGCGGGGTGAAATTTAGAGCGACCGAGAGTACTATGACCGCCGCGATTTCGACCTGTGTGCCCCTTGGGGAGAACCGGGCGCCGAAACATAACATACTCACATACAATGATGCCCAATGTGAATTCGAGGATCCACGACAGAGGGCTAATGGAACTCAATCTGTATGCACTTCACCTTAATTGGCGGATCGTACTGAAAGTTCTCGACCATACAAATCGCTCCTCATAGTAAGATTAACGAGCCATTTCTTCGAGCAAGCAAACCCAGTAAAGAATATGCACGTAGAAGGCGAATTCCGTTGCGATTCACCATCAATGCTTAACTTCGAACGGAGGTTCCCTCTCTGGGAGGGTCCACACAAGTGAACAGACACGCGGGCCGCGCCGCCCCGCGGCAACGAGCCAATTGTCCTGGACGGTGCCGATCATCTCTATTTTTTTGACCTCCGGACCGCCTTCGATGTACTGGCCCGTGATGGACACGCGGCCTTTTTCAATACTACCCTGCCAGACTTCATATGTAGATTTCTTTTCGCGCCAGTCTCCGTTCGACAGGCTTATCTGCATACCTTGCAACACCGGAGAATACGTACGCTGGAAGGCCGCCGAGCCACCGAGTGCACTACAGATCACGACTGCACCGGACGACGCGGACGTCGAACTGCTCTTGAGGTATTCTCCCCCTCTGATGGGCAACAGGCCCGGATAAGCATCAACAATGGCCTGCTCGAGATAAGGAGCCAACATCTTTGAATAGGTTGCTGTCAAATGATGCCAGTCACGGAAGGCGATAATATTCCCCACGACTGGGCTACACACATCCTTTGCACAAATCGCATCGTTCATGTCGATCACGTGGACGCGTGGTACTGTTTGCGCTGCCAGCGCGATGGAATTTGCAACCTGCGCCTGCTCCCGCGGTATCACGCACCGCTCGATATGCTCGGGGAGGCAGTCCGCTGGCGCAGTATCGAGGTGAGGCGTTGGTCGGATAGCGATGATCTCTATTCCAAGATCAGATATTCGCTTCCAGCGCCGGGCGATCAATCGTTCTCCCTCTTCGGAGGAAGACTTACCCGAAATCTCACCGATGAATACGACGTCTACCGGATGCTCGGCAAAATAGGTGGTCGCATTGTCGATCCATTCATTGCAGGATTTGTCGTCATCGCGTGCGAATGTGCAGGCCGACTTTGTGATCGAATATACCTTCCATCCATTCTTCCGTCCGAGCACGTCGATCGCCGGAAGCCAATTGACCGCATGCGAACTGCCGAAGACAGCGACCTTGGTCTTGCCTTCAGGAGCACCGAACTCACAGACAATCACATCGCTTGCAGTCTGGGTCTGGTGGCAACCCGTATCGTACACTTCTGATCTGTCGTCCAATAGTGCAATCGGCGCAGGCTTAAGCGGAACACCCGAAGGCACAATAACATTTTCCATCAGGGCCGCCGGCCCCGGATAGAGATCGACACCGGCCATCGGCTGAATGCTGGCGGAGGCCCCTCGGCTCATATTGCTCATCGCAATCGCCGTGGCGCTGACGATGACCAGTATCGATGCAAAGCCAAACGGCAATGTACGATATTCTTTCGGCTTGTCAGGATGACGAAACCATTCCTCCACGATGTTGTACGAGACATGGGAAACTAGAACGGAGGCAACGATCAGGCCCGCTCCCTCCAGCAGGCCGACCTCGTACCCGCTAGCCTTAAAGAAGGTGATTAGCGGCCAGTGCCAGAGATAGAGGGAATAGGATATGTCTCCGACGTACCTCAGAGGTGGGTAGTTCAGGCCGCGGAATACAGAAACCCGGAAATCGCCGACAAGGACAATTAGGGCAGCCCCCAGTGTGGGCAGCAGCGCCGTGAAGCCGGGGAACGGAACCTTTGCAGGGTCAAATAGCAGGCTGCTTGCGATGATGGCTGCAATTCCGACACAGAAGAGCAGTGCCCGCCGAGTGACACTCACATCGATACGAGGCAACCAGATCGAGAGCAACCCGCCAAGGGCTAGTTCCCAGACCCGTGTATGACTCACGAAGTACGCACTTCCAGGCTGCACCGCCGTGATCCAGATGGATGCAGCCAAGGATCCAACAAAGATGAAGCCGAGTACACCCGCAAGCAGGTTCTTCAGGGGTACGCCGAACACCTTCCAAATCCCGATCGTGACCAACATGATGAGCGGCCAGACGATGTAGAATTGTTCCTCAATCGATAGAGACCAGTAATGCTGGACCGGGCTCGCCGCATTTTCCGAAGCCAAGTAGTCTACAGCGGCCCAGGACAAATACCAGTTCTCTGCGTAGACAGCACTGGCGGCGATCTGGAACAGCGTATCCTGCCATCGCGCCGGTGGTAGGAACAGGAACGTCCCCGCAAAAACAACGCCCAGCACAAGCGATGCCGCCGGAAGGAGACGACGCATACGGCGGCCGTAGAATTTTAGTACGGAGACATGCCCGTCGCGTTCCGCTTCCCGCGCCAGAGACCCCACGATCAGATAGCCCGAGATGACAAAAAAAACGTCGACCCCCACATATCCGCCAGGAACCGCCTGCGGCCATATGTGGAATAATAGGACGAGACCTACGGCGACAGCACGCAAACCCTGTATTTCAGGGCGATAATATCCAACAGGCGACAAATCACCTACCTCACTCGCTTGTATTCGCATTGGCACTAAGCACCGGTCGAAGCATCAAGCAACCATCTGCAGCTACTGGTCAGCTTGCGCCCTTTTCGGTTGCATTTCACTGACATCTTTGAGCTTGTTGTTACAAAGACAACCAAATTTTGTGTGCACTTGTGATAAGTTTGCCGATATCGTAAAAACCCGTTTTGGGCATGGGGTTTGCGTGATTTTGATTGCTCAAAGCGTTCGGTAAAAATTTCAACCCAAAGAGTGCCGCTGCCTTCGGACATACAAGGGGAAATGAGTCATGGGCGATACTTGGGAAAATTTTATTTCGCTGAATTCGCATTCCGAGCCGGCTTTTGTACCGCTGGAGCCGGCCGCCGCGCATCTTGAAGCAGATTCGCGCCGTCACTGGTGGGATTCTGTCGACTATGAGGCAGCCTTGGAAAAGGATGTGTTTCCCCTTCCGAGCACCGGCGATCGCGAAGGATATTATGGGGACCATCATTTCAGTTATTGGGCAAGCGGCCTGAGTGACAAGAACGACCTGCTCGCGGCCGCACGCCAGCACAACGTCCCAGTAGACAGCTTTCTGGATTTTGGCTGTGCGTCGGGCCGGGTAACCAGGCACTTTGGTATCCAGCACCCTGAGATCAGGATATTCGGCTGCGACATCAATCGGATGCACGTGGAATGGTGCAACAGATACTTGCCCCACGAAATTACGACTTTCCAGAACCATTCTATCCCGGTTCTCCCCCTTCCCGAAAACAGCATCAGCATGATGTCGGCATACAGCGTTTTCACACATATCGAAGCGTTTGAAACAACTTGGCTTATGGAACTCAAACGTATCCTAAAGCCAGGAGGTCTTGCTTGGATTACAGTCCATACTGACCTAACATTGAATGAAATGGATGAGACGTGGCCACTGTACAATGCCGTAAACAGGCATCCGAAAAAGGCCGAACTCCTTTCTCCCACGAACGACTTTGAAGGAGACAGGTTGGTTCTGCGGTACCGGAGCGAGAAATCATACACCAGCAATGTATTCTACAAGAAAGAATATCTGAAACGGACCTGGAGCCGGTTCTTCACTATTCTTGAGTTTCGCCACAGATTTCCCCGCTACCAAGACGTCCTGCTCCTACAAAAGCCGCGGTAGGAGCCAAGCCATACGCTGGCGGCTTGGCAGGCAGCGAGCGATCATAAATTAACTAGCCTACAGACGCCCGAAAGAGCGAATGTGATCGATTGCCATGGGTTCGAGATCGCGAATGAGGCAGCGCCGGTCGCGGTTTACTTCACTGACGGAGTTCATGCGCCGGCGCTTGAAAATAATCGTGTCCTTCGCCACCACGTGCCGCCAGCCCGCACCGACGGTCTCGATGTTCCACTGCCAGTCCTGATAACCAAAGCCGTTATTCAGATCGCGGTGGCCATAGGGAATGCTGAGCGCGGCCTCTCGCGGAGCCATGGCCATCATGTCGTAATAGTTCGCGAAATACAGATATTGCGGCAGGAAGATCTCATCATCCATGTCCGGTTTCGCGAACACCATCTCGTGCGCTTCAAAGATCCAGTTCAACTCCGGATGAACGATGATTTTCTCGTCTTTTTGCTCAGCCCGGGCAAGGCGTAGCGCCGCCTTCACAAACCAATTTTCGCTAACCAAGTCGTCTGCATCGACAAAGGCGATCCACTTGCCGGCACCTCGCTCCACCATCGCGTTGCGCACCTGGAACGGGTCACCGAAACTGAATTCCTCGATCTGCCAGGCACCAAGTTGTTCCTGACGAAAATACTGTTCGGCGCCGGGCGTCGCATTATCCAGCCCGAGCAGGCGCTGCACCCGAAAACCGTGCTTCTCGACGGCATCGATGGCGGCCTCGACACTGTGAATACACGGCCCCGCCACTAGCGTTTCATCATGGGCCGTGATCGCGACAGTCAGGTCGAATTCAGACATCTTCTTCCCCACGTTCCAGCAGCGATTTGACCCCGGCAGTATAGGCCGCGGTGGACCGTTTGCTGATGATCAGGCTCCGCAACTTCAACGCCCTTTTCTTGGCTTCAGTCGGATCGGCTATTACGGTCCGGAGCGCAGCTATATACGCATCAACATCCTCGAAATCCCTGACAGGTGCCGACATCCCGTCAACCAGCACCGCCCCTGTACCCCCGACAACCGAGCCAACCAACGGAATGGCGGCAATTGCCACATCGAGCAGGATGTTTGGAACGCCGTCCCATTCCGCTGTATACAACCAGGCGTCACAGCTGGACAGCGGCAGCTCTTCGAAATCTTTGTAGGTGCCTTCCAGCGTGACATTGTCCGGGATGGTCAGTTTGTCGAAATCTTTGTCGAGTGTCGGCTTACCCCAGAAGTGAAAATCGACGTCAGGCATCCGCTCCGCAACCGCGAAGGCAATGTCGACCCGTTTCTGCCGGTCGAACCGCCCAGCCCAGTAGACACGTGGACGGTCGCCATGCACGCGTGTAGCTGGCGTGACCGCGCGAATGACGGAATTGACGGGCGTATCAAGCACGCGAAGCTCGTCGGCCCGCTGCGGTGGGATCAGGAAACGTTCTCTCAGCTCGTCCGCTAGGAACTCGCTGTCACATACCACAGTGTCAAGAATATCTGAATACTTATGATATTTCCGGACAGGGTAGCCGACCCAATCGCCATACACATTCTTCTCGTTGCAGAAGAGATAGGTGTGCAGTTTCATCGATTTCGACAGGGCAACCCCAAAATGCTCAAGCGCATTCCAGAAGGTGCGGCTGTTGACATTGAATACGTGCTGCAATTTCAGCGAGCGCAGGAATTCGACCAGCAGCCTTTCCTTCTGCGACGCTTCCATTCCTTGTGTTTCGGCCGCAAGGTCTACATGTCTGCAACCTCCGGGGAACCATTCCGGAAACTGGAACTCGCTCGTCTCAGTACGGATGACCACAATATCGTCAGGATCGAACAGAGAGGCCAGCGCCGTCGCAAGGAATCCTGCCACCCGGGCGGCGCCGCTGACATGCACCCACGGGATGAGCACCGCCACCTTTGCGCGTCGCCAGCCGGCACTCTCTTGCAAACGATCCATCGCCGCGATTTGATGCGTCCAGCCAGGCGAGCGGATGGGCGAAATACCGGGATTGAGCGCCGCAAGCCAGACGTGTTTAACCAGCGGATCGTACTGCTCGGCCTTCGCCACCATCTGACCAAGCTCACCGGATCTCAGCCGTTCCCTTATGTCTCGCTTACGATCAGCAACCGAACGCTCCAGTTCGGACGGAAGAAGATTCAACATTTCCGCCACCCGGTTGAAGTGCGGATTGCCGGCACTCAGCGCGTTCGGCTGCCGCCCCTCGGCTCGTCCAACGCGCAGATAGTGGATGAACGGGTTGACCTTTTTTGCTTTAAGTTCAGGGTTTTGAGAAACATAGTATCGGGTATCGAACTCAGCATTGGGGTTCCGCATCTCAAAGCCGCCATGCTTCAGAAAGTGCATGGCTGGATCAATCCGCGACCGCATGATGTCCTGATACCGCCGGAGGTAGAACTGCTCGTCAAACTCCGTCAGGAGCAGTTTATAGTCAGATTGCTCTTGGTCGGAAGTAATTTTGGTGGACGGCTTCGTTACCTCGTTCTCCCGCGGTCCGGAATGTGTAGATGCACCATTTTGCACGCGCCTGACAAGGACCGGCGCGCTCGGAGGTTGGACAGCGCGCTGCGTCGCAGCTTCGGTCCCGTGCAGTCTCTGTTGTTCGATGTAGGCGAGCACGGGATTGCGTCGCACGGATCCATTGGCGCCTGCAAAATCACGTATTTTTTCCGGATCAAAGTCCTTTGACGGCTTTCGGTTCAACAACCACCCGAACCGGAGAAAGTGCTCCGCCGGGTTCATATTGAGTAACTCCACATCCGGATAGGTCTCACAATACCAGGTCTCGTCAAACAAACCGGAGCTTGTAAGCAAGTCCAGTTCATACTCGGTCATCTTCTACCCCTGACTTCATTCGCCTCTCGCAGATTACTTTCTAGTAAGCTCCTCGTTTACTCTTGGTCAAACAAGGGGTGCGGCAAACGGCCTTCAAACACACCAAATGCGACAAAGTGCTCAGCAGGGTCCAATCCTGAGGCAGCAACATCAGGATTGTTGTGAAGGTACCAGTCGGCATCAAATCCTCCTATGGATGATAGCATCTGCCCATGACGGCGCAAATCCTCCATTTTCCGGCGCTTCGGACGCAGAAGAACTCTCAGACGCGGCTCCAGCTCGACTGGAGAGACAGATTTTATCAACCCCAAAATCATATCCTTCAGCATTGCATTCTCGCCAGCCCGCTGGCTGAGAAGTCGGGTTAATGTGGCGGACTCGTGGAATCTCGCCTCCTCATTGGATTTCCGGCGACGGGTCTCCGAATCGACCTGTTTGCTGAGATCAGCCACTAGCGCATTCGCCTTGCTGGCGTCCGCCGCTTGAGCGGCGAGTGCACTGCGTAACTCTTCAGTCAGGGTAAGCGCCTCTTCCAAGGAAGCCTTAAGCGCTTTTTCGACCTCGCCCCACCCAGCCCGATCAGCTTCGGATTGCTTCTCCAACTTCTTCAGGGACTCACCGAGCGCATCAATCGCCGCAGCCTTTTCACTCAAGTCCTTCTTCAGTACCTCCTTTTCCTTGGCCAGGACGTCGTTTTCCTCGGTCAGGACCTCCTTTTCCTTGGTCAGGACCTCTTTTTCCTTGGTCAGGACCTCTTTTTCCTTGGCCAGCGTCCGATAAGCCTTGCCGGTCTTCCGAAAGGCGTAGAGCGGACGCACAAAGACCGGCGTTACCGTCTGCAGCTCCGCGCGGATCCTATCAAGCAGCATCTCGTCTTTCTGAGCATGCTTGCCTGTACTCCAACGATGCAACGTAAAATAAGCATCGCGCGCCCATGCCGGCGCAATGCCATTGTCCCGAAGAAGCGTGTCGGGAGCGCGGTTGCGCCAGAGATCAGGCTTGATGAACTCGCCGATTTCCTCTTCGGCAATCGGAGACACACGGGGAAACCCAATCACCAGGTCACGCTCAACCTTGGCGATCCACGAGCGCCAGTCGTTCATCAGCGTCTCGTACCGCACGAAGGTTCGAGGACAATCCCGCGAATAGCGTTCCGCGTCGAGTACGTGCCGCAACCACATCAGGTGGCCGAGCGTCAGGTCAATCTGGCTGCGTTTCATTAATGACTCTGCGACTTCAAGCGGGTTGCGCAGCGGCATCACAACAGATGGGCTGTAACCCGCCAACTCCACCGCCTTAAGCCACACGGGCAACAATCGGCAGATCCGCGGATCCTTCAGGACGATCAGTGGCGCATCGCCAAACTCCGCTTTCACCACGTCGGCGGCCCGCGCGGCGAACTCCTGCGCGACAGCTGAGCCGAACCATTCTTCACGGATGAAGTTCCAGTCGTCCCAATAGCTGCCCACAGACTCGAGCATCTCATTATTGAGATTCACGACTTCACGCGACTCCCAGAAGCCGCGCTCATTGTCGCCCTTGCTAGCGGGAACGAGATCCCCCGGCAGGGAACAGCCGATGATCGATAGTACGCGGGTGACTGCGGAGGTACCACTGCGATGCATGCCCGCTACCAGAATGGCCCGCCGTACATTTGCAACCGGCCGTTCGCCCATCTCACGCATCAGCGGCGCTCGTTCGCCTGCAATACCAACCATTGAACCCTCTTTAAGTCAGCTTTCGACAAGTTCTTCTATGCTTATTTATAAAGGAACAGTCTTACCAAATTCGACCTGTCAGGCGCCAAATGGTGGAAAAACTATGCTATGTTCTTTACTGATCAAACTTTAGCATAACGCCGCAACGGGCATAGGCTGGTTTACAGCTGGGTTGGTTAACCGGCTCAATATTCAACCATCGGAAGAAATTTGCCTGCCATTACTGCCTCATTTCCATATTGTCGCGCTCACCTTTGTTGTCTCAGAGTCTGGCTTAAAATTCCGTCGCGCCTTCTGCTTGCTTTACGACGCGTCGTGAGAGGCGGCGTATGGAGGCGATGAGCGTCCAAGCTTCTGCAGATGCGACACTGGTTTCTCAATCTTTTGCCAACCTGCGACATCGGCCGATCCAGACGAGGGTGCGTTCGACGACCGAGCGCCTGGCGATGACCACAAAGCCTTTTGCGCCATCGGCACACCGGACGATCTCGATTTCCGGGCCGTTGGTTTTCAGCATCTCCAATTCCAGCTTGTTGCCGGCATAGCCGCCATCCGCATAGAGAAGCGTCAAGGTGGGGAAGCAGTCTTTTGCGTCGCCAATCACGCCCGCAGCTCCGTCATGATCCTGAACATCTGCGGTATGAACACAGGCTGCCAGAAGATTGCCGTCGGTGTCTGTCACGATATGACGCTTGCGGCCTTTGATTTTCTTTCCGGCATCATAGCCGCGAGGGCCACCGCTTTCGGTGGTCTTCACCGACTGGCTGTCGATCACCCCCCGCCGTCGGCTCGGCCGCGCGGCCTGACAGCTGCCGCGACGCGCAGGCCAGCGCCTCGTTGATGAGGTCGAGCACGCCGCTGTCGCGCAGCTTGTAGAAATAGTACTGCACGGTGGTGAAGGACGGAAAATCCTTCGGCAGCTGCGCCCACTGGCAACCCGTAGTAGCGATGCACTGGATCGCGTTCCACACCGCGCGCATCCGTGTGCGACGGGGACGCGCCACCCTCGAACGTGCGGGCATGAAGGGCTTGATCAGCAACCATTCCGCATCCGCGCAGTCGCTTGCATAGCGCAGCGAACGTCTGTCATGATGGCGGCAAATGATTTCAGTCCAAGGCATCGTGCTTCTCCGTAGTCTCGATAACCACAGGGAATCAGAAGTCGCTGAAATCATTCACCTTAATATTCGGTTGGGCTCTCAGGTCTGTTGCATTGCCGACCGGGCGATAATCTCCGAAAGACTATCGCGCAGACTTTTTGTGCAGGACCATTGGAAATCGCGCTCCGCCTTTGACGCATCCAGCACGGCATAGCGCAAATCGACGTTGCGTGCGGGTCGGGGCTCGATGTCCAGGCGACGACCGACGAGGCTCTGGATGAGGTCAAGAAGTTCCAGTTCTCCCGTTCCCATACCGGACCCGACATTCCAAACGCCATCATCCATCTCGCGCGCGGCATCGAGCTTCAGCACCAGTTCCGCCACATCATCGGCATCGAAATAATCACGGAGATTGTGGCCATCGCCGAACAACTGCAGCGGCTTGTTTTCCGCAAGACACCGCAGGACAATACCGACAAGACCCTGCCGCTGGGACTGCTGCCATTGTCCGATCGGATTACCAAGACGGAGCACGGCATGTTTCAAGCCAACCACCCGACCAAAATACTGCACCGCAAGCTCCGACTGAACCTTGCCGAGACCGTAGGGTGTGATGGGTGCCAGCGGCGCCGTCTCGGGGATCGGCCGGGTATGATCTCGCCCATATACAGTCCCGCCGGACGAGAAGAAAATGAACCTTGCGCCCGATCCGGATTTCGCAACCCGTGCGGCAGCCCGCATGACAGGCTGCACATTGGCCGACAATTCGAGATGCGGACTGTCGGTATTCGAGGCCGGGACCGATGCACTCGCGAGATAGAGTACGGAAGTGGCGTCACGTAGTTCAGCGTCGAGATCGCCCTGATCCATCCTGGCGACGCTCGCATGCCGAACCCCAGGCAGGATGTCATCTCCGGCGCCAGTGCGGCTAACGCTCAGCACTTCAATGCCGCGCGCCGACGCCATGTGTGCAATATGCTTCCCGAGAAAGCCATTCCCCCCAACGAGAACTATCAATGTTTACTCCACCCGCGGCTAGTCGGCTGTACAGTGCCGTACCCTACATCTGGTGTCCATGAACCATTTGCCTTCCCTGAGTCAAAGCGCCTCGCCTTAGCTTAAGCAGCCCCGCCCCGGAATTTGGTCAGGCGCCCCTCTTGCGGTCATGGTTTCCGCCGCCCATTCGGGCCCGAATGCGCCGTAGGCTGGGTTCAAGGTAGCGATGCAACAGGCCGACCGTTCCGATCGTTCCGGAGTCCAGAAACTTATCGGGAATCTGGTATTCCCTAGCACCATGGCGGCAGAACCAGCTATGAAACCCACGCCGGCCGGCCGCCAATGTCAGGGGATATGCCACCTGCAGGTCCGGACGCATGGAATAGAAGCCTGACATCAGGCGCGTGATTACCATGCCTTTTCCCTGATCGATCGTCGGGTCGGGCGCATTCCACCAATCATAGTCCGGCGCACCGAACCAGTCATCCGGCGAGCCAGCGGACGGAGGCTGGCGGCGCATCGGCGGCAGTATCGGGCTGCCATCGCGAAACCGTCCGTAGGCGTACGTGGCAGTGGCCCATTGCGCGTGGCCCGCCGCGTCCAGTTCGCCTAGATAATCGGCGACAAGGGACAAGGCGAGATCACCGGGATCACCACCGCGTCCGCCGAGGTGCTTGGAGAATACTTCCGGCTGACCCGGCCGCACACCACTGAAATGGAAGAAGACAAGCCGCGCGCCGTTAACCTGAACGCCACCATCTGCCTGCTCGAGTCGGCGGCGGGCGAGGTTCCAGTAAGCCACATTGTAACCCGGATGCCGGAGGATGGAGATTTGCTCGATAAAGCAGGGGGCGAAATCGACGAACCTCTGGTCGACGAAGAGGTTCTTCTCTGGCGCCGAATAGCACTCGACGTGCAGCTTACGCCGCCACCAGAGGATGAATTCTAGGCTCTCCGCCGTACCCGCAAAGGCCCCGAAACCGAGATTGAAGGTACCGCTTTTTAGTACCTCACGCTCATCCGGATAAGTTCCTTTTGGTAAAGGCCCGAGGACGTGCGGAGTCAGAACGGCAGAGACGCCTGCCTCCAACGCTGCATGGACTTCCGTGAGCGGGGCATAAACCTGGATATCAGGATCCAAGTAGATCGCCGCGTCGAAGCCGCGCCGGGTCAGCAGGTCTAGGAAGCAATCCGCCTTGATCGCCGTGTTGAACTCCATGACCGTATAGCGGAAAGCCATATCGAGAAGGTCTTCCAGGGCGAGGTCGCGCACCGGAACGATCGTGGCGTCTTGGGTATTGACGGCTTCGGGCAAATCGTCGGCGAGGTAAATGAAGAAAGGGGTGCCGGGCTCGGCCGCTTTAACGCTTTTCCCAAGCGTCAAAGCGTACGCTAGGTAGTTGCGGGAGCAGATCGTGAAAATGGCGGTCTTCATCCGCGTCTGCTAGCACTGAGGAGCGCGGTCCGCAAATGTGCATTACCGCTGTACGGGTGTTGCATCGGACTCGCGGACCGCTCTAGGAAACAGCATCGCACGTACAGACGGCAAACAGCACAAAGGATCCCAGATGGCGAACTTGCCCCCGGCAAACAATGCCCTTTTGCACCTTCGCCGGCATGTCTCGCAGGGGTTCTGGAACCTGTGGAAACGCCTTCCTATCTCGGACCGGAACCGCCAACTCACCATGGAATTCGTGTTCCGCTACCTTCCCTTCCTAGTCGGCTGGACGGCGACCTACCGGACTTGGAAGGCCGAAACAGACCGATTGGCGGCGCAGATGGCAAGGCTGACCGAATTTCGCAAACTTGCCGGCACACAGGACCAAGGACGGCTCAACCGTTATGAAGACCTTTCCGCCCTACCCCGGCCGGACCGCCTGCTCGCTCGTGCTATCGCGTTCTACCTGCCGCAATTCCACGCCATTCCCGAGAATGACCGCTGGTGGGGCAAAGGCTTTACAGAATGGACCAATGTCCGCCGGGCCCGGCCGCAGTTCCAGGGCCACCACCAACCCCGCCGCCCCGGCGAACTTGGCTATTACGACCTGATGGCTGATCCGCAGGTCCGCCGGCGGCAGGCCGCGCTGGCACACCAGTATGGCCTGGAGGCTTTTTGCTTCTACTATTATTGGTTTAGCGGACGCCGTCTGCTCGAGGGTCCGATTAGGGCCTATGCAGAGGACGACGAGATTAGCTTCCCCTTCTGTCTCTGTTGGGCGAATGAAAGCTGGAGCCGGCGTTGGGACGGGCGCGAGGACCAAAAGCTGATCGCACAGTACCACTCACCGGAAGACGACATCGCCTTTATCTCCCACCTCTCCGGATACCTGTGTTCGGAAAAATACCTGCGTATCAATGGTAAGCCGCTGGTGATCGTCTATCGGCCGGACCTGCTGCCAGACCCGAAGGCCACGGCCGCGCGCTGGCGGGAGTGGTGCCGCAAGGAGGGCATTGGTGAGATCCATCTGGCCTACACGCTCTCCTTCGTGAATGGTACGCCGCAGGAATACGGCTTTGACACCGCCATCGAATTCGCCCCCAACAACATGAACCTGACGCAGCAGGATGATCTCGTCCTGCCCACGAGCGACAATTTTGCCGCGCGCATGTATGACCTCAGGGAGCTGGCCGCGCGGGCCGACAAATACCGCCACCCCGCCTTCAGGCTGTTCCGGGGCGTCACGCCACAATGGGACAACACAGCCCGGCGCATGAACGCGGCAGCCGTGATGCTGGATGGCGGGCCGGCCATTTACGAACGCTGGCTGCGCAAGGCCGCGCAGGACATGGTCGCCAATGTGAAATCCCCGGACGAGCGCCTCGTCGCTATCAATGCCTGGAACGAATGGGCCGAAGGCGCCTATCTTGAACCCGACCAAGACTATGGTTATGCTTGGCTGTCCGCTACGCGCCGAGCCCTCGCGGTCGAACCCGATGCCCTGATAGAGCCGGGCGATCTCGTGCCCGCCGATCCCATGGTCGCGCAGGTCTCGCCCTTGAAAGTCATAGTCGTCATTCACGACCTCCAGCGCAACGGCGCGCAGATCCATTCGCTGCACCTCGTTGCCACCTATCGAGAGACATTCGGCTGCGAGGTGACCGTCATAGCCTGCGGCGACGGCCCGCTCGGCCCGAATTTCGAATGCTATGGCCGCCTAATCCGCCTACCCCGCAGCCTAACCCGACATGAGACCGCCCGCAACACCGCCGCCTTCTTATATGAAGAGGGCTATCGCTCGGCGATCATCAATTCGTCCGCTGCCGGATGGGTCACCCCCTTCCTCGCCGAAGTGGGCATCGACTGCGTCGGGCTCGTGCACGAGCTACCGGAGATTATCCGGACGATGGGGATAGCACCGGACCTTGACGCCCTCGACCGGCACGCCCGCAGCGTCGTTTTCGCGTCCGATATAGTGCGTCAGCGGACGGAAGAGGATATTCTCGGCCACCCCTGGGCCAGGCCGGTGATCCGTCCACAGGGGAATTACAAGGCTGAAAGTGTTCTGGATCCGGAGGAAAAAGCAGACGCCGCCGCGAAACTGCGCGAACGCATGGGATTACCGAAAGACGCCATCATCATTCTCGGCGTCGGACATGGCGACTACCGCAAGGGTGTCGACATCTTTTGCGCATGGGCGGTCGAATCCATCCGACGTGATCCGCGCAATCACTTCATTTGGGTAGGCAATCTCGCAGACGATCACCGCGCTACTTGCTACGCCATTCTGGCTAATGCCGGCACATTGGCAGACAACGTCCACCTTCCTGGCTTCCAGGACGACACCGCAGCGTACTACCGCGCTGCGACTGCCTACGCCCTGTCTTCGCGCGAGGACCCGTTCCCGACCACGGTGTTGGAAGCGCTGGCCTGCGGGACACCGGCCTTCGTTGTCGACGGGACGACGGGATTTTCAGGGATGAATGGCGACGGCGCCATCTGCACCCTGCCCGACGCAGCACCCGAAACCTTTGCTGAAGCCCTAGCAGACCTTCTGTCTGCACAAGACAATCTTGAGAAAGCAGCGCGCGCCGGTATATCGCTTGTCCAGCGCGAATTCGGCTTCCGCAGCTTCGCTGCTGACCTCCTGCGTCTTGCCGGAGAAGACCAACCGCGCATCTCGGTCGTCATCCCCAACTACAATTACGCCCGTTTCCTGCCTCAGCGAATCACCAGCATTCTCAATCAAGAACTGCCTGTTTCGGAGATCATCTTCCTCGATGATGCGTCGTCAGACGAAAGCCTTGCAGTCGCCGAGCGGATGCTGAAGGATTGCGGCATCAACTATCGAATTGTACAAAATAAGAAGAACTCCGGTTCTGTCTTTGGTCAGTGGCGGAAGGGCACGGAGCTGGCAACTGGGGAGATCGTCTGGATCGCAGAGGCTGACGATTGGGCCTCGGCCCGCTTTACGCGCGTCGCAGTGGAGGCATTCCGCGATCCAGACGTGGTCATCAGCTACACCCAGTCCAACCAGATCAACCAGAAGAGTGAAATCCTTTGTCCACACTACCTCGATTATGTCGCAGATATCGACCGCGAACGTTGGCGTCGGTCTTTCGTCAATGACGGGCGGGCCGAGCTGAATGCCGGCCTCGCCGTCAAGAACACCTTACCCAACGTGTCCGGCGTTCTGTTTCGGCGCGAGGCGCTGGCGCAGGTGCTTACTGAACGTTTCGACGAAATTCGATCTTACCGGGTGGCGGGCGACTGGTGCGCCTATGTCCACCTCGCCGCGCACGGGAAGATCGCCTTCGATCCTCGTCCGCTAAATTATCACCGCCGCCATGCCGGCAGTGTCACGAATTCCCGCTTCACGCAGGCTGAATGGGACGAGATCGCCCGCATGCAGGCCCGCGTACGCGACCTCGCCGACATCAGCCCGTGCATGGTGGAAAAGGCCGCGACTTATCTGGATCGTCTGCGGCAACGCCTGTAAACCGACATCAATCCGACAGAAAAGCCGTCAGCCGGTCGAGCGGATAGTCTGCCCGCCAGTTCAGCTTCTGCACGGGTACGGCTGCGAGGACCTCTGCCATTGTGTCGTCATCCGGCTGGGGCTCTCTCTTCAACAGGAACTGCAACCGGTGGGCCTGTTCGGCCGGAAACACCCGGGCTTTCGACCAGATATCCGCGCTGGCCGGATCATTCGCAACGCACCAGGCAAACAGATAGTGCACCCAGAAGTAGGGGTATGTACTTGCTGGCCCGTCCGGTGAAACCTCTCTGATAGGATCATCCGGAATAATGGCCCATCCCTGCGCATTACGCATCACAGTACGCTCCACCGCCCAGTAACGGTGCACGTGATGGTTCCATTCTTTCATCAGCGGGCAATCGGGGCGCGGCGCGAGAAACCATGACGCTATAAGGCGGTCAGGTTTCGGGCGATCGAACACGGTGAACCGGACATCCGGCTCCCCGAAACCGGCCCAGTCCTTTAAAGGAAGGACCGGCAGCACGGTCGGGTCGATCCAGATACAGTCTCCATCCCGCAATAGATGCAGGCGCAGCACATCCGACCACGCCTGCACGCTCATGTTTTCTGCGCGCTGCGGGAAGCCGGAAAGGACTCGGTCAGCCTCTGCTCCATCGAGCACGACTAGGTCCCAGTCGGGGTTGAGTGTTTCCCACCGGTCGCAGCAAAATTTGACGAGATCGGGCGCATCGGCCCTCCCCTGCTGCCAGAAAGTCCAAATACGGCGCTTCATTCAAGCAGGTACCCCATCCAGCCGGGCGAAGAGAACATGCCCCCGCCTTTGGGTCTCATAACCGAGCCGCCCGAGCAGTTCGATGAAACGCCCCGCGGGGCTTTCATTTTCTCTCTCAGCGCTGACATCGATGGCCAGCTTGCGCGGGCGGAAGCCTTCCAGCCCCTCGAAAATTTCAAGTTCTACGCCCTCCGCTTCAAGCTTGAGGAAATCGAGCCTCGTGATGCCCTTGCCCCTCAGGTAGCCTCCAACCGTTACCAGTGGAATTTCGACGACAGCGATGGCCTCCCCGTCATCCGGCTGTAGCATGGAATGCTCGACGCTAGATGCGGAGATGTTGAACTGCGCCGCGCCTGCCCGGTTGTAGAGCCCCATATGGTTGATCGAGACATTCGGCAGGCTTTCAGTGTTCCGGCGCAGAGCCTCGAAATTACAGTCCTCGGGCTCGAAAGCGTGAACCTGCGCTGCGATCTCGGAGGCACCCAGCGTGAAGCCGCCCACATAGGCGCCGCAGTCGATCACGATGTCGCCCGGTTCGACCGAGACGAACCCCGGCAGGGTGTATTTGCGCCGCAGCCATTCGCGATAACCGCAGCTGACATGGCCGTATTTCACCATGGGCAGCGGCCGCGGGAACCAGACAGTCTCACCTGCCTGCCGGGCAGCGACGAAATTGTCTTCAATTATGAACTCGGTCGGCACGCATCGGGACTGCGCCCGCGTGTAGACACCGTACAGCTCGTAGCGAGCAAGTTCGGGCAGCGCTGACGTAATGCGCCGAAGCTCCCTTTCGAGGGCCATATCGGCCGAAGGCAGGTTCGGGAAGTAAGTCTCGCTCATATTACATGCCTAGCGGCACCCGCCTGGGATGGAAACCATAATTGTGGCGCGGCCTGCCAAACTCTGATTTCGGCGACAGAGGTGATAGTTATGTCGATCATGCCGCCAAAGTGCTGCTCGCGCAGGAAGAGAAGAATCGAGTATGAGACCAGAGAGAGCACGGGAGTAGCCAGAGTGAACTGGCCAGCCTCGACCGTGCCGTCGGACGTGATCTCCAGCATGGCGCTGGCACCGCCGCAGGCCGGTTTCGATAGCAGATCCACCTGCGCAAAGACTGTACCGAACAGGTCCTGCGTCATCGGGCTGATATTAAGGGTCAAGGCCGGCAGCAGGCGGGCGCCCCCCACACCCAGTCCGGTCGGCTCCACTGCCGATATCGACGACATCACCTGCATCGACTCCAATGCATCCAGCCGGCGGATGGCTTGACGATGGGCAACATGTTTCCGCGCCCGTTAAACAGGGCAAGACGAGGGGACTGGTCCACGGGCAGGGCTCCGGTTCGCTTAGACGACCCACAGCCTGCACCCACATCGCCCCTACCGGATTCGCTCACGCGCGGCAATCTGTCGTTGTTACGGGCAATTTACCTACGGATTGGCCGGGCCCTGCCCCCCCTCTTTTTTTAAAAGGGGGAAACGAAATCGGCAAAGCGCTGCGCGGCCATATCCTTGTCGGACAGGACCGCTGCCTCCGCCTGAATGCCCCAGTCGATGCCAAGCGCCTCGTCGCACCATAAAACCGCCCCGTCTGCTTCCCGCGAATAATAGTTGTCTACCTTGTAGATGATCTCCGTATCCGATTCCAGCGTCACGAAACCATGCAGGAAACCGCTCGGAATAAAGAGTTGGGCACCATTATCCGCGCTGAGGTGAGCGTACGCCCACTGGCCATAGGTGGGCGAGGCCTTGCGTATATCGACCACCACGTCTCGCACCGCACCGCGCAAGACCCGCACCAACTTGGCTTGGGCGAAAGGCGGCGCCTGGAAATGCAGGCCCCGCACAGTGCCCGTCCGCCTCGACAGGGAATGATTGTCCTGCACAAAGTCGGCGTCGATCCCTGCCTCCCGGTATCTCTGCATATTGTATGTTTCGCTGAAGAATCCTCGCTGATCCTCATAACGGGGCGGTGTTACAAGTTTGACGTCGGAAAGGGTTAAGGACTCAATCTGAAGTGACATGAAGAACATCTCTTGGTACGGGATTCGTCGGGTGTGTGCCTGCTAGATTCATAGGTGTCTACCCGGGACGATGATTACAGCAGCATCATGAAGTTTGTGCCAGAAACGCCGAATCGTTCGCTTGCTTCGCTTAGTTCGCAAGGGCATTGTCTCGCGCAATACTGAAGGGTGGTAAACCAGATTTCATGAGTTGGACCTTGCGTTTCGAGTCCCCTCTCCAACAAGGGAAAGCTGCAATCCGGCGGATGATCCTGCCCCAGCCGGGGGTGCGCACAATCACCTTTCGCGAGAACAGCCCGCTGGTCGTCGCCGGCATGTTCCGGACGGGAAATGGCATCGGCCGCGCGGCGCGCGCCTGCTGTGAGGCGCTGCACAAGGAAGGCCTCTCCCCGATCGCGGTGGACCTCAGCGAACTGTTTTCCCAGACCGACACGGTAAGCACCGTGCCTCTGTCGGGCATGCCGAACACGCGCAACGGAACGCTGATCCTGTTCGCCAACGCACCGGAGACCGAACGCGCCCTGATGAGCCTCGGCCTGCGCCGCTGGCATGACTGGCGGATCATTGGTGCCTGGGCCTGGGAACTGCCCGTCGGCCCGAAAAGCTGGTCCCGGCAGGCGCGCATGCTTTCGGAAATCTGGTATCCCAGCCGCTATGTCCACGATGCCCTGCACGGGAACGCTGCGACAGGCCATCGTATCGTCCCGCACTACGTGCCCGCGAGACCCATGCCGTCCCGTCCCCTGCAGTCAAGCGCAAATGATGGTGTGAACCTGCGCGTGCTCAGTATAGCGGATGGACGCTCATCCCTGCCGCGCAAGAATCTCCTCGCTGCGATCCGGATGTTTTCGCGCGCCTTCACGAAAGGCGAGCAGGCCGAGCTGATCCTCAAATGCCGCAATCTGGAAGAGTTTCCGGATTATCAGCGCGACGTCATGCAAGCCGCCGCGCAGGATCCGCGCATCCGGGTGATCAACCGCACCCTTCCGCAAGACGAGCACGATGCCCTTCTGGCACGCAGCGACGTGCTCATCTCGCCGCACCGGGCCGAGGGCTTTGGCCTGAACCTCGCCGAGGCGATGGCCTGCGGCAAGGCTGTGATCGCCACCGGCTGGTCCGGCAATCTCGAATTCATGACCAAGAAGAACTCGATCCTGCTGCCGTTCCAGCTGATCCCCGTACGGGATCCGAGCGGCATCTATAACGGATTTGACGGAGCACAATGGGCCGAAGCGAAAATCGATGCCGGCGCGCAGACCTTGCGAGATCTTTATGACAGCCCTTCCTCGGTCGCAAATTTATCGGACGCCGCACGTAATTCGATCAGCCGGATCCTGGTACCGGACCGTTATACCGACGCCCTGTTCGGCCGGGAAGACGCTGTCGCCCAGGCACGGGACACTGCCCGAAATACGGTGTAACCAGCCGTGACTTGCGGGCGGTCCCGCCCGTCCTCTATGTGCGGCCCACATTGGTATAGTTACGCGCGGAGTCGCCCCCCATGTCCCTTCCCTTCATTGATCTTCAGGCCCAGCGCAAACGGATCGAACGCGAAGTCAACGCCGCCATCCTCTCTGTCGTGGAGAGCGGGCGCTATGTGCTCGGCCCGGAAGTGACCGAACTGGAAAAGCAGCTCGCGGCCTGGTGCGGCGCGAAACACTCGGTCAGCTGCGCCAATGGTACCGACGCCATCGCCCTGCCGCTGATGGCGTGGGAAACCGGCCCCGGCGATGCGGTTTTCTGCCCGTCCTTCACCTTCGTTGCGACGGCGCAGGTCGTGCCGTGGACGGGGGCTTCGCCCGTCTTCGTCGACATCCTGCCCGAGACCTACAACATGGATCCGGCAAGCCTTGAGGCCGCCATCGCCCGCGTGAAGGCCGAAGGCAAACTGACGCCGAAGGTCGTCATCGCGGTCGACCTGTTCGGCCAGCCGGCGAACTATCCGGCCATCAAGGCGATCTGCGACCGCGAAGGCCTGAAGCTGATCTCCGACAATGCGCAGGGCTTCGGCTGCACGCTGAACGGCAAGGCGACGACCGACTGGGCCGACATCGCGACCACAAGCTTCTTCCCGGCCAAACCCCTCGGCTGCTATGGCGACGGCGGCGCGGTGGTGACCAATGACGACCGCCTCGCCGAACTGGTCGAGGCACTGCGGGTTTATGGCAAGGTCACGCCGACCGATGCGGCCGAGCGCAACTTCCATCACGACCCGAAATACCTGTCGCTGCGCGTCGGCATGAATTCCCGCCTCGACACGATCCAGGCGGCCATCCTGCTGGAGAAGCTGAAAATCTTCGCCGACGAGATCGAGCTGCGCCAGAAAGTGGCGGCGCGCTACACCGAAGGCCTGAAAGGCCATGTCCGCCGCGTGCCGCACATCATTGAGGGCGGCAAAAGCGTCTGGGCGCAATATGTCATCGAGCACGAGAACCGCGACGGCCTGCAGGCTCACCTCGGCACACAGGGCATTCCGACAGCGGTCTACTATCCGGTGCCGATCCACATGCAGGACTTCGCCGCAGACTGGGCCCCGCCTGCCGGATCGATGCCCGTGACGGAAGAGGCCAGCCGCTACGTCATTGCCCTGCCGATGCACCCCTATCTCTCAGATGAAGACCAGGACCGCGTGATCGACGCCATCCGCGCGTTCAACGGCTGATCCGTTAAAACCTCCCCGGCCAGACCGGCAAAGCGTCTGAGGCGTTCCGCCACAGCCCTGCGGCATGGCACAACGCTGCAGGGCCATTATATGCGGTTATGCGCATAAGCGGAAAGGCAGGCCATGATCTCCATTCTCTCAGCCCTGGCAGAACCGACCCGGCTCGGGGCACTTCGCATTCTCGCTGATGGCGGGGAACACTGCGTATGCGAGCTGATGGACAAGCTCGGCGCGAGCCAATCCCGCATGTCCCGGCATATGGGCGTGCTGAAAACGAATGGTCTGGTGGTGGACCGCCGGGACGCTCAATGGGTACGCTACACGATCAATCCGGACCTGCCAGATCATATTCTGGCCCTGATCGACGCCGTGCTTGCCGCGGCTGACGCTGAAATCCCGGCTTCCAAGAGGAAAGCCGCATGAGCACGCAGACAGACGTCCTCGCCCCGGCGCCGCCTCCGCAACGCACCGGGCTCTGGCTCGCCGGGCTGGCCGCATTCCTGATCGCATGGTGGGCTGTCTATACCCATCTGCCCCGATTTTCCGAATGGCTGGTCAGTATCCTGCCGGTCGAGCGCGAAAGCCATCTCGGCGATGCGCTCGCCTTCTTCTTTTACGACACGCCGAAAGTGCTGATGCTTCTGACACTCGTCGTTTTCGGCATGGGTGTGATCCGGACATATTTCTCGCCGGAGCGCACCCGCGCATTGCTGTCGGGCAAACGCGAAGGGGTTGGAAATGTCATGGCGGCTGGCCTCGGCATTCTGACGCCATTCTGTTCCTGCTCCGCCGTGCCGCTATTCATCGGTTTCGTTTCAGCGGGCGTTCCTCTAGGCGTCACCTTTTCGTTCCTGATCGCAGCGCCCATGGTCAATGAAGTGGCGCTCGGCCTGCTCTTCGGCCTCGTCGGATGGAAAGTGGCGATCACCTATCTCGCCTTCGGTCTGTCGCTCGCCGTGGTCTCCGGCTGGGTTATCGGACGCCTGAAGCTGGAAGACTGACTGCAGGACTGGGTAAAGGAAATTTCCTTCGACGGCGCAGCAGGCCTGCCTGAAGAACGCCTGACCTTCATCGACCGCCTGAAATCCGGCATCGAAGCGGTTCATGAGATCGTCGCGAAGGTCTGGCTCTGGATCTTGCTTGGGATCGCCATGGGCGCGGCAATCCACGGCTTCGTGCCGGAAGACCTGATGGCGCGCATCATGGGCGCCGACACCTGGTGGTCGGTCCCGGCGGCGGTCGTGCTTGGCGTGCCCATGTACACCAATGCCGCAGGCGTCATCCCGATCGTTGAAGCCCTCCTCGGGAAAGGTGCCGCCCTCGGCACGACCCTCGCGTTCATGATGTCGGTCATTGCGCTTTCGCTGCCGGAGATGATCATTCTCCGGAAGGTTCTGACCCTCAAGCTGGTCGGGGTCTTCATCGCCGTGGTTGCCTCCGGCATCCTCGCCGTCGGCTTCCTCTTCAATCTCATCTTCTGATCGCCCCTCGAAAGGAGCCCCCCATGAAACAGGTCAAGATTCTCGGCCCGGGTTGTAAACGCTGCGACGCCCTCATCTCCATGGTGAAACAGGCTGCAGACAAGTCCGGGATTGAAGTGTCCGTCGAAAAGGTCACAGACTATGCCGAGATTGCGAAAGCCGGTGTGGCCTCCACCCCCGGCCTCGTCATAGACGGCAAGCTGGTGCACGCGGGCGGCCTGCCGAAACCGGACTCCATCATCGCATGGCTCGCGGCATGACGGTCGCACGCATTGTTTCCTGCGCCTGCCTCACGATGCTCGCGGCCTGCAATGCGCCGCAGACTGAACATCAGGCGGTCAGTCCGCAAGCTTGCGAAGACGCGATCACGGCATATGGATCGCCGTCTGCCCTCAAAGCCGAGCCTGGCATGATCGCGGTGAGCCTTGCAGATGTGCCTCGCCCGGATACCGCAATCGGATATGGCCCGAGTGCCGGGTATCGCGAAGAACTCACGCTTGTAAACGGCGCATGGCATATCGCCCGCGCCACCGGTCTGGATACGGTTGAGGTTAAGACCGTGCCCGCTGACGACGCAGGCGCTGTCTTTTTTGTGTCCGCGGCGCCTCAGGCCTGGTCCGTCCGGCCGGTCGGGAAAACCATCACGTCCATGGCTGAGCTGGAAAGCATGCTCGCAGAATCCGCTGCCGCCTCCGGCTGTCCATCGTCAGCGGTCCCTTTCCGGCTGTCGGGAACGATCTCCGATGCGGACTGGAGCGTCGTTGGCCAGCCTGACGGGGCACATGGAAAGATCGCATCGGCAGACGTCACGCTGGTCGGCATATATGATCCGTTCGATCATGATCGCTACTTCATGCCGGCAGGACGGACCCTTCATGTGCATATGGCGACTGAAGACGGAAAAATTTCTGGACACCTGTCATCATTCTCAACCCTCGAAGGGGGATTGTTCAGCCTGCCGGCGCACCCCGAACCTTCTGAATAAGGTCGCTTTGGAGATCTCTTCCGGATGCGGAGCCCGGCTGGCCCATGCACGCCTATCCCGGCGAAGCAGACCAGGACCGCGTCATCGACACCATCCGCGCTTTTACCGCTGAGGCCTATTTCAGGCTGTAATAGTCTGAGATCAGATCAAACATCAGCCGGATGCGCTTGCTGGTGTGCAGTTCGCGATGGGTCACCAGCCAGATCGGCACGTCGAACGGTTTGAACCCGGGCCAGACGATTTCCAGGTCTGGAAACTGGTCCACTTCATCCGCGATGAACAGGCCGACGCCAAGGCCTTTCCGTGCCAGCTCAATGGCCGCAAGGCCGCTATCGGCGGACACAGTGAAATTCGACGTGGTCAGCGGGAGCCCCTTCTGTTTCAGGGGCTGGATCAGCGTGTCGCGCGTGTCGACCCCGATAAATTTCAGTTTCTGGAGATCCCCGGCGTCGCGCGGCCGCCCGGCCCGATCCAGATAGTCTTTCGACGCATATAATGTGGCCGATGTGGTGCGCACCTTTTTCGCGATCAGCTCCGGCTCTCTGGGTCTTGCGTGGCGGATGGCGATATCCGCCTCGCGCTGGAGGAGGTCCCGCAATTTGTTGGACGTGCGGATCTCCACTTCGATGTCCGGCGCGATCTTCCGCAAGCGGATCAGCATGTCCGGGAGATGATAGCAGGCCAGCGTGTCTGTCGTTGCGATGCGGACAAGGCCGGCAACCGCTTGTGACTGGCCGGAAGCCGACAGGGACAATTTCGCCGCCGCCTCGTGCATGGCACGGACATGGTCCAGAACCTCAAGCCCGGCCGAGGTGAGGCTGGTCATGCGCGGGCCGCGTTCGAACAGGATGATCCCCAGTTTCTCTTCCAGTGCACTGACCTGGCGGCTCAGCGTCGGCTGGGTCACGCCAAGGGCGCGCGCGGCAGCCGACAGCGACCCCTCCTCCGCCGTCGCGAGGAAGGCGCGCGCCTGGTTCCAGTCGAAGTCTGCCGTATCCCAGTTCATTGATCCGCGTATACCAGATCAAGAAATTTGCGCAATTTATGTATGGGCCATACCCGGCTACAGATGCCCTGACACGAAACCGGCCCCTGCCGGAAAACATGCCGAGGCCGCCATGACACTTGCCGAAAGTCTTCCAACGCCATCCCGCCACCGGGAAATTTCCGGTTCCCGGTCGCCTGCGCGGATGAAGTCGATCGGACGATTGACGGGCGCGCTTTACCTGCTGCTCGCCATCATCGGCGGGGCCTCCTATTTCCTCGTGTCGGAAACCCTGATCGTCCATGGCGACGCCGCCGCGACCACGCAGAACATCCTCTCGAACGAGGGCCTGTTCCGGGCGGGAGTCGCCGCATGGCTGGTGACGGCCCTGATCGACATCGTCATCGCCTATCTCTTCTACTGGATCTTCGCGCCGGCCTCCCCACGGCTGGCGCTGATGTCGATGGTGTTCCGGCTCATTTATGTCTCGGTCCACGCCGCAGCCTTGACCAGCCTGTTCGGCATCATTTCGCTCATCGATCAGGGGGCCGCTGCCGGCATGCCCGATACGGTGCTCCGTCTGGCCGAAGCGCATTTGAACGGGTTCATGGTGTCGCTCCTGATTTTCGGGGTCCATCTGATGCTTCTGGCGGTGATGATCTACCGGACCGGCGCCGTGCCGAAACTGTTTGCGGTCCTGCTGATGCTCGCCGGGGGCGCTTATGCGGCCGACACGTTTGCCCTGGCATTGTTGCCAACCGCCTCTGCTGCCTCCGGTTACATCGATCACGCGGTCACGACCCTCGCCACGGCTGGTGAAATCGGTTTCCTTCTCTGGCTGCTGGTGGCCGGGATCAGGACGCCGCACGTCCGGTGAGCGGCCGCACTGGCGGGGCTGCCGGCGCTTTACGGAATCCTCAGGTGTTGCGGCTATAAATCCGGCGCTGGTGGTCAGGCATGGGCCAGGAATGGCACATGCCTTGCTGTAAAACGGGCTGTTGGGAATCCGCATTTACCAAACGGGGCGCATGCCGCGCCATTTTCCTTTAAAGTTGCGCGGAAACAAAGGGTTTCAGGGACATGGCTCAAAAGGAAGACGTTCTTGTCTTTGATCTGGACGGCACGCTGATCCGCAACGACCTGACGCATGAGCTGCTGGTCCTGTGCGCACGGTGGAAGCCGCACCTGCTGCCAATTGCGCTCTTCAAGTTCCTGATCAGCAAGCCCGAAGCCAAGCGCTACCTCGCCGAGAAGCTGCATCTCCATTACGACGCCGCCAGCCTGCCCTACGATCCGGATGTGATCGCCCTGATGGAGGCCCACAAGGCGAAGGGCGTGCCGGTCGAGATCGTCTCGGGGTCAGACCACATTCTCGTCCAGAAGGTGGCAGACCATCTGGAAGTGGATTTTTTCAAGGGCTCTGAACCCGGCAACAATCTCACCTCCACGCGGAAGGCGGCTTTCCTACGCGAGCGCCATGGCGACAGCTTCGTCTATGTCGGCAATTCGAGCGCCGATTATGCCGTCTGGCGCGCGGCGCGTAAGGGCTATGGCGTTAATGCCCCGTCCCGTTCCTATAAGCTGAAGCAGGATGACGGCCGGGATGTCCAGGTGGAACGCCTCGTCGACCGGCGTGGCCGGCTGAAGCCACTGCTGAAAGCCATGCGCCTGCACCAGTGGGCGAAGAACGTGTTGATCTTCATCGTGCCGGGCCTCGTCCTGCCGACGCTGGACACGACCGATTTCATCAAGCTCGTGCTCGCCTTCTTCTGCTTCTCGCTGCTCGCCAGCGCGACCTACATGCTGAACGACCTGTTCGACATGCCGGACGACCGCGCGCACCATTCCAAGCACGCTCGCCCACTCGCCAGCGGCGCCCTCAGCGTCCCGCTCGCGGGCCTGTTCATGGCGGTCGTCATCCCTTCGACGATTGCCGTCTCCTTCCTGATCTCGACGGCGTTCGGGACCACCACGCTGGTCTATGGCCTCATGACCTGCGCTTATTCCTTCCGCCTGAAGCGCCTGCCGGTGCTGGACGTGTTCATCCTGGCAGGCCTGTTTATGATCCGCGTGATCGCGGGTGCCAATGTCGTCGGCGCGCCGCCCACGGGCTGGCTGCTCACCTTCATCGGCCTCTTCTTCCTGTCGCTGGCCATCGGGAAGCGCTATGTCGAAGTGGTCCGCACACGCGACAAGGGCAGCGTCTCCGGCCGCGGCTATGTCGCGAGCGACGAGATCCCCCTGCTCGCCATGGGCACGGCTGCGGGATTCTCCTCCGTCATCTCCCTGCTGATCTATGGCCTGCTGTCGCAGTCGCAGATCTTCCATTCCGAAATCACGATCCTGCTCGGCTCCGCCATCCTCGCAGCCTGGGTGCTGCGCTTCTGGATGATCGCGGGGCGCGGTGAGCTGCACGACGATCCGGTGATCTTCGCGGTCAAGGACAAGGTCAGCCTCCTATCGCTGGGCCTGATTGGCCTGATCATGGGGCTCGATATCACGAGGCCGGCATGGTCAAGCCTGTTCTGAGCTGGGGCCGCGCGCAGCGGTATGATCAGACGGTCGTTTCCCTCGGCCGGTTCGAGACCTTCTTCGACGGCAACCGGTCGGTCGAAGGCCCGGTCACATTCCGCGGCATGGGGCGTTCCTATGGCGACGTTGCGCTCAATGAGAACGGCACGCTGGTTCAGGCCGCTGGACCGGACAGCGTCATCGCGTTCGACCGGGACACCGGCATCCTGCGCGCCCGCTCCGGCCTGACACTGGCGGACCTGCACCGCATTACCATCCCGGCCGGCTGGATCGTCGCGGTGACGCCGGGCACGAAATTCGTGACTCTTGGCGGCTCTGTCGCCAATGACGTGCACGGGAAAAACCATCACATGGCGGGTAGTTTCGGCGCGCACGTCACCGCGCTGATGCTGGTGCGCTCAAACGGCGAACGCCTCCTGTGCAGCCCGACCGAAAATGCCGACATGTTCGCGTTGACAATCTCCGGTCTTGGCCTGACGGGCTATATCGAATGGGTCGAACTTCAACTGAAGCGCATCACATCCAGCGAGATGTATGTGGAAAACCTTCCCTATGCGGATCTTGATGAATTCTTCCTGCTGAACCAGCAAAGCGCTGACTGGCCCTACACCGTTGCGTGGATCGACTGCTTTAGCCCCGAAGCCTTGCTTGGCCGCGGTATCTTCTCACGCGCCCGCTTTGCCGACTCCGGACCGCTGGAAGCCCGGCCCGCCGACAAGGCGATCAAATGGCCGCTTGAGATGCCGTCCTTCCTGCTGAACCCGATGTCGATCTCGGCATTCAACTGGCTCTACCGCCACCGGCCCGCCGCGACCTTCAAGGGCGAACAGGACTATGATCCGTTCTTCTACCCGCTCGACGGCATATTCGACTGGAACAAGCTGTACGGTCACAAGGGCTTCTTCCAGCATCAGTCCATCATCCCGATGGAAAACGGCAAGGCCGGCGTCCGTGAATTGCTGGAAGCGATCCGCCGCGAAGGCCAGGGCTCGTTCCTCGCTGTGCTGAAAGTTCACGGCAAGGAGCTTTCGCCCGGCCTCAATACCTTCCCCTATGAGGGGGTCAGCCTGGCGCTCGATTTTGCCAATCGCGGCCGGAAAACCGTCGACTTCCTGCACCGGCTGGATGCCATTGTCCTTGCCCATGGCGGGCGCATGTATCCGGCCAAGGATGCCTTGATGACAGGCGAAACCTACCGCAAGACCTATCCAAACTGGGAAGCTCTGGAAAACGCCAGAGATCCCATGATCAGCTCGTCATTCTGGCGGCGCGTCACAAATTGATCGGACAAACGGGCATGACCTCTTCCAACAAGACCCTTCTCGTTCTGGGGGCGACCTCCGGCCTCGCGCAGGCCTATCTGCGGCTGGTCAGCGCCGAAGGTGCGTTCGGCACCTATGTGCTGCTCGCGCGGAATGGAGAGACCCTTTCGACGGTCCGCGACGACATTGCCGCGCGCTCGGGGGCCAAAGTGATCACGATCACAGCGGACCTGTCAGCCCCGAATAAGATCCTGGCGGTGATGGAAGACATCGCGAAACAGCATTCAGGCAACATCGATGAGTGCTTCCTCGCCTATGGGGTACTGGGTGACCAGACAGACCTCCAGGACAATGCCATCCATCTGAAAGATATGCTGGACACGAACTTTGTGTCTGCCGTGCTCTGGATGGAGACACTGGCCAAAGTATTCGAAACGCAGGGACACGGCCAACTGGTCGTGATCGGCTCTGTTGCAGGCGACCGCGGCCGCCAGTCGAACTATCTCTATGGCGCAACCAAGGCCGGACTGGAGCGCGTCTCCGAAGGCATGAGCCACCGCTTCGCTGCAAACAAGGACATTGCCGTCACGCTGGTCAAGCCGGGCTTCATGGATACGCCGATGACGGATCATATCGCTAAGGGCGGCCCACTCTGGGCGACGGCCGACGTGGTGGCAAAGATCGTCCGCAAGGCGGTCGTGAATAAGCGCGCCCGCATCTATGCGCCCTGGTTCTGGCGCTGGATCCTGCTG
>TARA_R110002051_G_scaffold1853_2_pt1 | contig 34261 bp, 57 predicted proteins | sample TARA_R110002051 | Tara Oceans TARA_R110002051 (sample SAMEA4397023) | marine metagenome | biome: Polar Biome; feature: [MES] marine water layer (ENVO:01000295) within the mesopelagic zone...; material: water (ENVO:00002006), including particulate matter (ENVO:01000060) such as...... | reverse complement strand
AACGGATGCTGATGCTGACGAACTCGGTCAGGGCACTGTTGTCGAGATTTCGTAGCGGCCAACTACTCCAACTTAGTCAAATTTGTTGGTTTTGAGCTTCGCCGGGCGTACACTGAAAGAGCGCCGCAGCCGCCAGTAAGTGCGCGTGACTGAGTCACCGCCCTGACGAGGGACGATCCGCCCCGTCTGCAGTAGCTTCGTACTACTGAAGAGCACAACACCATGACGAGCAATACCCCGGTGGGCACCCCCACGAGTCCCATTCCCATTCCGGTTCCCTCCAGCATTTTTTCGCCGCAGGTGATGTGGACAACGATTGGCGCTTTTGCGCTGATTTTCTTAGGAGCATTCGAGACCCTCGCGGTCACGACGATCATGCCGACGATCAGTCGCGATCTGGATGGCCAATCGCTCTACTCTGTCGCGTTCTCGAGCACCCTCGCCGCGAGCGTCATCGGAATGGTGTTAGCGGGCCAATGGTCGGACCGTACCGGACCTGCCAAGCCGTTGGTTGCCGCCATGGTGGTGTTTATGACGGGCCTGCTCGTGGCCGGATTCGCCGGAACGATGGGTATTTTTATCGTCGGGCGCTTCATGCAGGGGCTGGGTTCGGGCGCGCTAATTGTGGCGCTGTATGTCGTCGTTGCCCGCCTCTATCCCGCGGTTCTGCATCCGAAGATCTTTGGGCTCTTCGCTTCTGCGTGGGTACTGCCTTCGTTAATCGGACCACCGCTCGCCGGGGTCGTCGCTGAGCAAACTAGTTGGCACTGGGTGTTCTTCGGGGTCGTTTTTCTCGTGATCGCCGCGGGCGCTGCTATCTTGCCAGCGGTACGTGTGTTGCTGAGTCAACCAGCGACGACGGGAGAGAAGTCATCCGGCAAGCGTGCCGTCGCCTGGGCGCTCGTGGTCGCCGTTGCCGTCATGGGCATCAGCTTGGGCGGTGAACGGGAGGGGCCGCTCGCGTGGCCCTTGGCGATTGGGGCATTCGTTATTGCCATTATCGCGCTGCGCCCTTTGCTGCCTGCCGGGGCGCTAAAGTTCCGACGCGGGCTTCCCGCGACGATCGTGTTGCGCGGTGTCTTTGCGGCCGCTTTCTTCTCCACGGAGGTGTATTTGCCGTACCTTCTCAACGAACGCTACGGCTTGCCGGCGTGGGCTGCCGGTCTCATCCTCACGGTCGGCGCAGTGTCGTGGGCCACTGGTTCGGCCCTGCAGGGGCGGTTGCCAGAGTCGGTGTCGCATAGTCGGGTAGTTGTGCTCGGTTCACTGCTGTTGAGCGTCGGTATTGCTACTCAGTTCATTACGGCGTTCTTCACGCTCCCGCTCTGGATCGCCGCCGCTGGTTGGCTTGTCGCCGGTGCGGGAATGGGCGTCACGTTCCCGCGGCTTTCTACGCTGGTGCTTAGCCATTCGAGCGTTCGCGATCAGGGCTTCAATAGTGCTGCATTGTCGATAGCGGATGCTGCGGGCGGCGCGGTCGCGATTGCCTTCGGCGGTCTCGTTTTCGCTGCGGTTGGCGGACTCGTGAACGGCGCCGGATTCGTCGCAGCTCTGGGCTTGGCTGCGGTCTTGGCTGTAGCGTCCATTCCTGTAGCGCTGCGGGTGCGCATACGCTGACATTGCGTTCGCGCTGACGGCAACGCTCCTGAATTCGGCCGATCAGGGCCAGGCGGGCAGGTGCGAGTCGCCCAATGTTAAGCAGTGTGTCGGGCTATTACGTCACACTCGCACCTTGGTGGAGGATTGAGATTACCGTCTCCCCATGACACTTCTCAGCTCTGCATCCACGTCCACCGATATCGCCACCGACCGCGCCGCTCGACTTACTGCTGCGGGAGCAGCATGGAACTCGCGCATCGCGGCGAAGCCGGCCGCTGCTGAACTCACCTATGCCGTGACGGGTAAGGGTGAAGGCTCTGTCGGCACTGTTCTCAAAGCCGGTAAGCATGTCTTCCACATTGATGAGCCGGAGGGGCTTGCCGGAGATGACCTCGCCGCGAGCCCTGTTGAGATCGCGCTCGGAGCGCTGATCGCGTGCCAGGTTGTCGTCTTTCGTCTTTATGCTCAGGCCCTCGATATTCCCTTCGACGATATCTCCGTGAAGGCTGAAGGTGACCTCGACGTGCGCGGCCTGTTCGGAGTTGATGAGAACGTACGCAATGGCTTCGGCTCAATTCGGCTCAACATCACAATCACCGGGCCAGAGTCACAAGAACGCTATGAGGAGCTTCGCGATGCAGTTGATGCGCACTGTCCCGTGCTCGACTTGTTTGCGAACCCCACGCCGATCACGAGCCAACTCGTCAAGGGCTAGCAGCCTTCGGCACGCACTTACGTCTCTCTGGTGTGCCAACCACACCACCGATAGGCTGCAAACATGAGCCGTACTTTCGAACGTGGTCCTTGGATTCGCCGGCGGTCGAGCAAGGCCGGTGTCATCGCTCTCGCACTCGGCGTCATTGCTGGGCTCATCTGGACACTCAGCCCGTGGCCAGCGACTCTTATGATTCGAGCCCTTTTTGACAAGGATGCTGCCTCGACCGTCGACGAGATGGAGCGCTACGCCACCGACGTGCCCCTGACTGAATCGCTCGACGAGCAGTACGGCGATTCTGGTACGAATACCTCTTTCGATGTCTACTCGCCGGCTGGTTCAACTGGACCCCTCACTACAGTCGTCTGGATTCACGGCGGAGCATGGATTTCGGGGGATAAGTCGAATGTCGCCCCGTATGTTCGCAAACTTGCTGCTGAGGGTTTCACAGTCGTCGCAGTGAACTACACAGTGTCGCCGGAGGCGATCTATCCCGCGGCGATCACTGAGCTCAATGAGGCACTCGCGTATCTCCTCGACAACGCTGATCGGCTGCGAATTGATCCAGACAACATCGTGTTCGCAGGGGACTCAGCGGGTTCGCAACTGAGTGCACAGCTAGCTACAGCCATCACTAATCCCACGTTCGCGTCAACCATGGGAATGACGCCAAGCCTCTCTGCAGATCAGCTTCAGGCTGTCGTACTCAATTGCGGCATTTACGACGTTAGCGGCATCCCGAACGCGCCCGGGCTTGGCGGCTGGGGATTCCGCGTAGCGTTGTGGGCCTATATCGGTGTGAAGGATTGGTCGAACACCCCGGGTGGGGAACAGATGTCGGTCATCGACGACGTGACGGCAGAGTTTCCGCGCACGTGGATCTCGGGAGGCAACGCCGACCCGCTCACGGCTACGCAATCGGTGCCGTTCGCTCAGAGGCTAACCGAGCTGGGCGTCGAGACGACAACACTGTTCTATCCGGACGATCAGGTCGAGCAGTTGCCGCATGAGTACCAGTTCCACCTTGACTTCGAGCAAGCTCGTTCTGCCTTTACGTCTACAGTGCAGTTTCTGCACGGCATCAACCAATAACGCTCACTGGCTGGAGTTGGCATTCCCGTCACGCCTCGCACCAAAGAGATAGCCTCAAAGCATGAAGCCTGCGTTCGAATTCACCTCTGAACTGACGCCGTGGGCGTCCAAACCGAGCGTGCACTTTCTGCAGGTGCCGCCGGATGTCGGTGTCGAGATCAAAGACATTCCCACGCCCCCGCGCGGTTTCGGCGCAGTCGCAGTTGAGGTCACTATTGGCGCAACAACGTGGAAGACGTCGATTTTTCCCAACGGAAGTCCCGCCGATAGCTTTTTCTTGCCCGTCAAGGCCGCTGTGCGGCGCGCTGAAGACTTAGAAGCTGGGGACACGGCCGACGTGACGCTTCAGCTGCTCTAGCACCGGGAACGCCCACAGCGGCGTGATGGCCTCGTCGCTCGACGAGCCCGGTGTCTACGCGGGCCACACCCCAATGATCAGCGCCATGATCACGATCGTGACGAATTCGTGGCTCACATTGAGAACGGTGAGTCCGTTGGGGCGTCCATCAAACTGATCGTGAGTGATGAATCGAGCAGCGGTGAATCCGCCCCACAGCACGATGCTGGTGAGCAGAGAGTTCACAAAGAAACTGCCGCCGTAAAAGTCGAACGCGATAAAAGCTGCGCCGGCGAGAACCCAGGCCGTGATGAAACTGACGATCACGGTCACGACGATCGGTCGGATGGCATCCGCAGCATTTCCCGTCGGCGTGATGCCAGCGGCTTTCATCCAGTAGTTGCCGAACACTCGCGGTGAATACCAGACGGTGCCGACGATCATGCTCGAGAGAGTCGCAACTATTACGGCGATGTAGTTAATTTCGGGAACCATGGCAGCCTCCGGTTGATAGTGGTGGCCGAATCATACTCTTCGAAAACTCAGCCGGTAATGCTCTCTTCGAATCTCTGAACTGGGTCATACCAGCCCTGCTCGAGAACATAACTTTGGAACTGCTTGTCGAGACCCAGGATCACGGCAAGGCCGACGATAATCACGAGCACTCCGATGACGCGCTTGAAGACACCGTTGGGGTTCGCGAGCCAACCCAGTTTTCTCGCGAAGGCCTGGCCTAAGAACGCGATCAGGAGTAGGGCAATGGCGAGACCAAGTGCGTACACGACGATATAGAGCAGACCCTCGCTAAACGAGACGGGAAGCACTGTCGCGAGTATGAGTGCGTAGGTGGGGGAGCAGCTGCTGAACGTGGGACCGAGGGCGGCTCCGAGAATCACATCTCCGCCGAGGCCGCCGCGGGAGTACGACCGGTTCAGCGCCTCGTTGGTTCGATTCTGGATACCCGTGGCCAGCATGAAACGCTCCCAGAGCGCCGGGAACAGCAGAGTGAGGCCGAAGATGATGAGGATGCCGCCAGCGATTATCTGCCACACCAATTGTGGAATTCCCAGGAGCGCGGTTGTCGCCTTAAGAAGCAACGTGAAGAGGATGACCGAGCCAGCCAGACTCACCGCGATAACGACGGGACGAAACCATTGCCGCTCGGCAACGGTGTCGTCACTGCTCGTGCGTGCGATCGAACCGCCCACGATCACCGGGAGCAGGGGAAGCACGCAGGGGGCCGCGACCGTGAGGACTCCCGCAACGAACGAGAGAAGAAGGAGACTGAGCATTGCGGTCTAGTTGAACGCGGTGAGAACGGCGTTCAGCGTCGGCTCGGCATAGGCAACAAAGTTGTCGTTAACTTTCTCTCCGCTGGAATCGACCTCAACGAATGTTGTTTGCTGAGTCACCCCGTATTTGGCGCGGAGGTCCTGATTCGTGTCGTAGTCGACTTTCACGATTGTGATACCCGAGGGAACACCAGAGGCCTTGATGTCGCCATCTGCAGAAACGCACTGTGGGCACCACGTGGCGTGGAAGAACAGGAGGACACGGCCATCGGCATCTGCGATGGCGCTCGGGCTGTAATCGACGTAGGCACCGCCCCCATCGTTGACAGGCGCTGCGCTCTCGTCTGTGACGGCGGAGTTCTCCGACGAGGGAGAGCCGCCGGTCGATGCCGGGGAGTCGTTTGCATCGTTGGAGTTCTGGACTGCGACAATCGACACGGCTGCGATGACGATGACGGCGAGTGTGACTACGACCGCGACAATTCGCGTGTTCATGCCCTCTAGTAACGCACGGCATCGTTCGCAACGATTGTCGGGAGCGAAATTTTGAGCCTATACCCAGACTTCAGCAGTGTGCGAATACAACTTGAGTTCGCCAAAAGTGAGCGCGCCGGTGAATCGTGCCCGCGTGTAGGGGAGCAAAACCATGAGGGCCGCCCCTGCCTTGTGCTCGATACGAACCTCAATTGCGTCTGACTTCATCGATGTGATGCGAGTGTTTGAGATGATCGCGCTACACCGAGAGATTGCTGCCAATTGGCGCAACTGCGTCACGGTCTGAGCGATGAGGGCGTTGGCATCCAAGTGTTTTTTCTTGAGCGCTTCATCAGCCGACATCTCGAGCACTCGTCCGGTCGCATCGGTCATGAGTGCGAACGTCATGAACTCGCTGGCGTGACTCAAATGATTGCGCGCCACATTGAGCGACGAGTCGAGTATTCGATCAACGTCAGCCTGCTGCTCGGCGTTGAGCGCGTCCCTCCACGATTTCATATCCAAACCGTAGCGAGTCAGATGGCCCCTTGTCCCGCGAAGCGCCCAAATCACCCGCGTTTTGGTGTCATGGCTGGTTTTGCTCAGTCGTGCTCGATTGCCCCGTTTTTCCCGATGCAACATCGTGCTGCGCTAACGTCGGATCACGGAAAAAGCTCAGCTCGGCGGGCACGACGTGCACATTGTCTCGTCGACGGGATTCAGCGTCGAAGTGTGCAGGGTTTTTACCGCTAAGGCATTCGCACATGCTGTGCCGCTGCAGCAAGCGTCGAGACGTCAGGGTGATACTGGGAATAGAAATTCGACCGAGAATACGTTGTAGAGGTATCGAGCAGAGAGTGCAAAATGACGGCACGGATTGACACACTGATCGTCTTGGGCGCGGGCGGAGACCTTACTTCTCGGCTGCTGTTGCCCGGGCTCGCCTCCTATCTGGCGAGTGACGACGCTCACTCGCTCACTCTCGTTGGAGTCGATCGTCAAGAGATGGATGACTCGAAGTGGCGTGCGCGAGTGGCCACCTCATTTGCGGGCACCGTTTCTTCCGCGGCTGACGCCGTGGCGAGCGCGTCGCACTACGTTCAGGCCGATGTCACTGACCCGGACGCGTTGCGCGAGTTGATCTCGTCGGCGTCGGGTCGCGTGGCGCTGTATTTCGCTCTGCCGCCGGCGATCGCGCAAAAAGTTGTGTCGGTCTTGGCGACAGTGACGTTGCCCGAGGGAATCGTGCTTGCGCTCGAAAAGCCGTTCGGTAGTGATGAGGCGAGTGCTCGTGACCTCAACCGTCTGCTGCAGACCATTGTTCCTGAAGAGCAAGTTTTTCGAGTTGATCATTTCTTGGGCAAGTCGACTGTGCTGAACCTGTTGGGACTCCGTTTCGCGAATCGGGTCTTTGAGCCGCTATTGGCTGCGCCAAACGTGGCGAAGGTGGAGCTCATTTTTGATGAGGCTCTCGCATTGGAAGGGCGCGCGGGCTATTACGACCATGCGGGTGCCGTCGTCGATATGATCCAGAGCCATTTGTTGCTGGTGCTCGCCCTCACAGCTATGGAGCCGCCAGCGAGCGTGAGTTCGGAAGATTTGCGCGGATCGATGGCACAGGTGCTCCGCGCGACTCGCGTGCAATCCGTGGATGGCACGTGTGCGCGTCGCGCCCGCTACACAGCCGGAACGATCGGCGACCGTCGTCTGCCGGCCTACGTGGACGAAGAGGGTGTTAATGCTCAATTGGGCACTGAAACCCTCGCCGAAGTAACTTTTGAGATCGATAACTGGCGCTGGGCGGGCGTTCCCTTTGTGCTGCGTTCGGGTAAAGCGCTCGGCGATGCGCGTCAAGACATCGTGATTACTTTCGCGCCAGTGCCGCACTTGCCCAACGGGCTGACGGGTAGCGCGGAGCCTGCCAAGCTTACGATTTCCATCAAGCCGGCGACGCTCGAACTCGACCTCATCATCAATGGTGAGGGTGACCTATTCACGCTCGACCGAACCCAGCTGACCACAACTCTCGGCGACGCCGCGATGAGTGCCTATGGTGAGGTCATCGCGTCGCTCATCGACGGCGATCCTGTGCTTTCTGTGCGGGGCGACGTCGCCGAACAGTGTTGGCGCATTGTGGCGCCTGTGCTTGACGCGTTTCGCAACGATCGAGTTCCTCTTGAGGAATACCCCGCAGGGTCGACGGGGCCCGAAGCATGGAGCACGTCGTGACCGGCAGCATGGAACGTGCGGTGACCGCTCGTGCAAGCGCGCTCACGCGAGCGAGCGCTCGTCAGGCTTATGAACTATCGGGTCCGCTGGATCCGACTGAGTTTTATCCCCGGTTCGGCCCGCTACCGGCAGTCGTCGCAGTATTAGACCAGTCGGGTTCCTGGGACACCGTCGGCCGCACCCGTCGTTTGGTTCTCTCCGACAGCGGCCACGTCGTTGAAACGATCACCGACACGGAGCTGCCGAGCCTTTTCGCCTACGAACTCGCCGACTTTCAGAAGCTGTTCGGGATGCTGGTCTCCGGTGCCCGCGCAGAGTGGCGTTTCGACGACAGCATCCCCGGTGCCCGCATCTCGTGGAGTTACACGTTCTTCGCTAAACCGGCCCGCCGCTGGATCGTGTGGCTCATTGTTCGCCTCTGGTGGGGGCGCTACATGCGCCGCGTTTTGCCGCCCATCGCGCGTGAGATTGAGCGGCTCGCCGCGAACTAAGTCAGCTCAGTTGCTGAATCGTTGCGTGATTGTGAGCCGTTCACACCCGGTACGCATCGTTCTCACAACTTGCACGAAGTTGCACTTGTGACAATGTTGGTATGTTCCGATCGAGATTCGCAGTTGCCGCCGCGGCCGCACTGTATTTCGCCGCTTTGGCGAGTCTCGCTTTCGTGATTGCACCAGGCGGTGATGATCGTTTCTGGTTATGGAAAACCATCGCCTTTATCCCCGTGGGGCTGTTTCTTGTCGGTATGTTTGGCCGACGCCGATGGTGGGCTGCACTCGCCTTCAGTATCGTCGCGGGAGCGTGGCTAGAAGCGGCGCAAACCGTGTGGATGCCCGCAGGCTATGCAAGTGTCGTCGACATTCTGCTCGCCAGTATCGGAGCGGGTATCGGTGTTTCGGTGGCTGTGGTCGTCGCGATACTGCGCGAACATGCCGAAAGCCCCGCACGTCGGCGCGCGACGCCCACCACGAACCTTGCGACCACTCGTCGCGCCTCCGTCGGCAACTCTGCGACACCGCTTAACCTCGATCGGTGACTGACGACCGCTACTCCCACGACGTTCTCGCCGATTTCAGCATCCAGCGAGGCCCCGCTGTGCTTCCGAAAGTGCCAATCGAGCCCGGCATGGTTATTGAAGTGTTGGCCGACGGCTACGTGGGCGCGCTCGTTCGTTTCACCGATGGCCTCATGGAACTCGAAGATCGGAGCGGTCGCTCGCGCGCCTTTCCTCTCGGCAGCGGCTATTTGATCGATGGTGTTGCTGTGGAGTTGGTCAAACCAGCGCCCAAAGTCGGTGCGGCCGCCACCCGCAAGACAGCGTCAGGTTCATTCGCGGCGCCTGAGCAGCGCGCTCGCACGGCTCTCGCGAGTCGCATTTACGTCGAGGGGCGCCACGACGCTGAGCTCGTAGAAAAGGTCTGGGGAGACGATTTACGCGCCGAGGGAGTTGTCGTCGAGTTTCTCGGCGGCATTGATGACCTCGAAGCGATCGTCGCGGACTTTGCGCCCACCTCCGAACGCAAGCTGGGAATCCTCGTCGATCATCTTGTTGCCGGGTCGAAGGAGAGCCGGATTGCAGAAGCCGTGGGGCGCGGCAAGTATGGCAAGCACGCGCTCGTGGTCGGGCATCCATTTGTGGATGTCTGGCAGGCGGTCAAACCTCACAGTCTCGGAATCACTGCCTGGCCCACCGTGCCGCGCACGATCGAGTGGAAGCACGGAATCTGCGAGGCGTTTGGGTGGCCGCACGCGGATCAAGCCGACATCGCGCGGGCGTGGCAGTTTATCCTCTCGAAAGTGAAGAACTACGGCGACCTTGAGCCTGCGCTGCTCGGACGGGTCGAGCACTTGATCGACTTTGTGACGGTCGACCAAGACTCCTAGCGATAATCGCGTCGACCCTTCTAGTCGAGCTGAGGGAGCACTTCGCGAGCGAGAAAGTCGAGCTGGTCCAGATCGTGGAAATCCATGACCTGAAAGTACACACGGGTGAAGCCGAGTGTTTTCAGCTCAGAGATCTTGTCGACCACTTCGCTAGCTGTGCCCGCAAAGCCGGTGTGGCGAAGATTTTCGGCCGTGCTGTTCGCCGCAGTGGCCCGCGTATCGATCTGAGCTTCCGTAGCGCCGACGGCTGTTGTGCCCGCAATCGAGAGTACGAGCGTTGACGGGTCTCTGTCGATCATTTCACAGGCCGCCTGAACGCGGTCGAGGCGTTCTTTGAGCGGGGCAACCGTTGCAAACCCCGCGTTGTACTCGGCGGCGAATGTGGCTGTCAGCGCGGGGGTACGGCTCGGGCCGCTGCCTCCGATGATGATCGGCAGCGGGCTCTGAACCGGTTTGGGCAGCGCGGGGGACTGGGTCAGGGTGTAGTGCTTTCCCTCATAGGAGAACGTTTTCCCCGGTTCGGTGCCCCAGATGCCCGTAATCACGTCGAGCTGTTCTTCGAGCAGCCCGAATCGTTTGGCAGGAAAAGGGATTCCATAGGCTTCGTGTTCACGCTCGAACCAGCCGGTGCCCAGACCCAGCTCGATCCGCCCGCCAGACATATCGTCGACTTGAGCAACCTGAATCGCCAGAATTCCCGGATGCCGGAAGGTCGCCGATGACACGAGCGTGCCGAGCCGAATGGTGGACGTCTCGCGCGCAAGCCCCGCCAAGGTCGTCCACGAGTCAGTCGGTCCAGGAATGCCACCGTTGCGGTCATCCATCGTCAGATAGTGGTCCGATCGAAAGTAGCCGGTGAACCCGAGTGACTCAGCTGCTTGCGCCAGCGTGAGCTGATCGGTGTAGCTCGCGCCGTTCTGAGGTTCGGTAAAGATGCGGAAGTCCATCGTCTGAGCCTATTGATGATTAGACTGGGAGGCGAACACGGGAGTCCGGTGAGCCGGGCTGAGAGGGAGCTTCTCCAAGCTTCGACCGTCGAACCTGATCTGGATCATGCCAGCGCAGGGAGCAGACACTCTTGAAACCCGTGCCATTCACTAGTGAAAGGCACGAAAGTGACCACAACAGCATCATCCTCGTCAACTACTCGCCCATCGACTCCGGGATCGCGTTTTCAGTGGCGCGTCATCGATATTGTCGTCGCCAGCGTCATCGGTGTTGCGAGCGGACTGATCTTCGTCATCTGGAACGTTGCGTCGACGCCGGCGCTCGCTCCGTTCTCTGCGCTCCTGCCGGGCCTGCAAGCAATCGGCGGGGGTTTTTGGCTGTTCGCCGGTGTGCTCACGGCCCTCGTCATCCGCAAGCCTGGTGCGGCCATCTACGGCGAAGTTGTCGCGGCATCCGTCTCTGCGCTCATCGGCAACCAGTGGGGCCCCCTGACGCTCGTGAGTGGCGTCACGCAAGGTCTCGGCGCTGAGCTCGTGTTCGCGGCATTCCTCTACGCCAACTGGCGGGTGAGCGGTGCCATTCTCGCCGGTGCTGGCGCCGGGCTTGCCATGGCCATGACCGACCTCATCCTCTGGTACCCCGGCTCGGCACTGCCGTTCATCCTGATTTACACCGCTGCTGCCATCGTCGGCGGAATGCTGATCGCAGGCCTGCTGTCGTGGCTTGCCACTCGAGGGCTCGCAGCAACCGGAGCGCTCAACCGTTTCGGTGCCGGTCGTGAGATTGCGAAGCGAGTCTGAGCTCCGTCACTCCTGCTGGCGTCACCGTAGAAGGATGGGGGTGGCGCCACTCCAGCAGGCTCGCCTGGGCAGTGCGCGGCCTCGATCTGCGCATCGAACCGGGCGAACGAGTGCTTATCTTGGGGGAGTCCGGGGCAGGAAAGTCGACATTCCTCCACGCCCTTGCCGGGGTGGTCGGTGACGACGAAGGGGAGTCAGAAGGTTCCCTTCTCGTAGATGGCCAGCATCCGGCATCCATTCGCGGTCGCACTGGCCTGGTGATTCAAGACCCCGACAGCCAGGTGATTCTGGAGCGCGTTGGTGACGACGTCGCATTTGGGTGCGAAAACCTCGGGGTGCCGCGCGACGAGATCTGGCCACGAGTGCGCCACAGTCTCGATCAGGTCGGGCTCGACGTTGCCTTGGATCGAAACACGAGTGCGCTCTCCGGCGGGCAGAAGCAGCGGCTTGCGCTCGCCGGTGTGCTTGCCATGCGGCCGGGACTCATCGTGCTCGATGAACCCACCGCCAACCTTGATCCCGAAGGAGTCACCGAAGTTCGGGATGCCGTGATCAGGGTTGCTGAAGCGACCGGCGCAACCATTGTGGTTGTCGAGCATCGCGTGTCGGTGTGGAGCGATGTTGTCGACCGAATCGTTGTGCTTGCCGCCGGTGGGGGCGTCATCGCTGACGGAGCGCCAGCGGAAGTGCTTTCGCGCCAAGGTGAAGAGCTTGCCGCGCGCGGGGTCTGGATTCCGCAGTTTCCGCCACCGCGACCTCAACGCTCAGTGCGGGCAGAGCAGCACACGCTCCTCACAGCAGACCGACTCGCATTCGGCCGCGCCAATAAAGCCATCGGAATCCCGTTCGACCACGAAATTCTTAGCAGTCATGCCCTCGCTATCACTGGACCGAACGGCGCGGGAAAATCCACCCTCGCGTTGACACTCGGCGGGCTACTCGCACCGGTAGACGGTGCTGTGGTCGCGAACCCTGCACTCGCGAAGGGTGCTGGCGTGCATCCGATTCGGTGGAAGTCTCGCGAACTACTCACGCGCATCGGCACCGTTTTTCAAGATCCAGAGCATCAGTTGCTGACGAGCACGGTCCGCGCCGAACTTGAAGTTGGCCCGCGGGCGCTGAAACTTTCCGCCGCTGAAACGCGCGACAGAGTAGATGAACTACTCACGCGTTTGCGCCTCGACCGGCTAGCTGAAGCAAACCCCTTCACCCTCTCTGGTGGCGAGAAACGTCGTCTCAGCGTCGCTACAGCCCTTGCTACGCGCCCTCCAGTGCTCGTGCTCGACGAACCAACCTTCGGCCAAGATTCCCGCACGTGGAGTGAACTTCTTGCACTCCTTGCCCAGCTAGTGGATGACGGCAGCAGCGTCATCGCCGTCAGTCACGATCGCGAGTTCGTCGACGCGCTCGCAGACTCTACGGTGGTGCTCACGTGATCCCCATCGCGGCCGTGAATCCCGTAGCCAAGCTGGGAGCGGGGCTCATTGTGAGTCTCTTCCTGATCGTCACGATCGACTGGGTCTCTGCGAGTACTGCGCTTGTTCTCGAACTAGCGATTATTGCTTTCCTCGGCATTGAGCCACGACGTTTCTGGCTTCGTACCTTGCCGGTGTGGATCGCCGCACCGCTCACCGCTCTCACCATCCTCCTGTACGGCCGCTACGAGGGCGAGGTCTACTTCGAGTTCCTTCTCATCCGTATCAGCGATGGCTCGATCGAGCTTGCGCTGGCGACCTTCCTGCGGGTGCTCGCTATCGGCCTGCCCGCCGTTGTGCTCTTCATCTCTATTGATCCCACGGACTTCGCCGATGGTCTCGCACAGCGGCTTCGGTTGCCCGATCGTTTTGTTCTCGGCGCGCTAGCGGCAGTGCGGATGGTCGGCCTCTTCGTGGAGGATTGGCGCTCGCTAGAACGTGCCCGGCGCGCTCGCGGTGTCGCTGACCGCGGCAGGATCCGTCGCCTTTTCGGGCAAGCGTTCGCCTTGCTTGTGTTATCGATCCGACGCGGAAGCAAGCTCTCTATTGCGATGGAAGCACGGGGTTTCGGCGGCGCAACGTCCCGCACGTGGGCACGCGAATCGCACTGGGGCGGTGCCGAGTGGCTCACTCTTCTCGTAGGTGTAGCTATCGGCATTGCCGCTACCGTTGTTGCTGTGCTTACGGGAAGTTGGAATCTCATTGTCAGTTGATTCTGCCGAGCCCTGTTCGCCGCTCCCAGTTGCGCGTTCCCTCGCGCCTTCGTCAGGAGGATCTGAAGTGCGTGGCTTGCCTTCGCCGCGTTGGCGCTGTCTCATCGACGGGCGCTCCGGTTCAGGCAAGACCGAGCTCGGACGAGCGATGGCTGCAGCCTGGCCCGAGGTTCAACTCGTCAAGCTCGACGATTTCTATCCAGGGTGGGACGGGCTGGATGCCGCTAGCGCCCTTGTCCCTCGCATCCTCACGCAACTGCGCTGGCGAGAGTGGAACTGGGTCACAGGTTCGCCCGGCCAGTGGCACGAACTGGATGCCCGGCGCCCCATTGTGATCGAGGGAATCGGGTGTCTCAGCCGCGCCTCGAAGCCCCTTGTCGACCACAGCATCTGGGTAGACCTTGACGACGAGGCACGCAAGAAGCGCGCGCTCGACAGAGATGGAGACACCTATGCTCCGCACTGGGACCGGTGGGCTCGGCAAGAGCTGAGCTTCATCGAACGCGAAAAACCGCGAGAGTTAGCGGACGAGATTGTTGACGGAGTCGATATCTCTCGGTGGTTTGACCGACGCTAGCTAGCCTTTGCCCAGATCTGGATGAGGTCGGTTCCCCGCGGGTTGATCGTCATGACGTCAGCCTCACACGTAAGGATGAGCCCGACAACGTCATCGAAGTCGCTGCGCGGGATGGTGTAGGCCAGCTCTTCAACGGGCTCATCAGCGATAGTCGCCGAGGTTTCTACGGTGTAGTCCGAGACATCCCAGTTTTGGGGGATCGCCACGTCGACGTTGATGAGCGCTTTGCCCTTGACGGTGCCCGTGTACGACTGCGTAATGATCATGGTCTGGTCTTTTTTGGGCTCGGCTGTGATCGTGAACACAAGATCAGACTCGATCGTGACCGCGCCGTTTTTGTCCCAGGTGAGGGTTTGTCCTCCGCTGGGTTCTACTGCCTTGGCAGGAACGTCTTCAGAGGGCAACGACGCGAGAAGTTTCTCAGAAAGATCAGCGGTGTCGAGCGACCACGTGTGACCCTGCGCGCACACTTCCATAGCGGTAGGCGGCTCGCTGGTATCGGCAGGTTCGATCAGGGCGCAACCGGACAACACCAGCATGATCGCAGGGGCTACTGCCAACGCACTCGCGCGCTTGCTCGAAATCATCAATCCTCCTGAGGTTCGTGACACTCACGAAATCCTACGCGTTCATGACCGCAAGACTGCTCAACGACAGCTAGGCCCAGCCGAGTTCGTTCAATTGCTCGTCGTCGATGCCGTAATAGTGGGCGATTTCGTGCACGAGCGTGATGTGGATCTGTTCTTTGAGGTCGTCTAGCGATTCGCTGACAGCCAGAAGTGGCTCCCGAAACAGGATGATGCGATCGGGGAGTTCACCGAAGCCATATTGTCCGCGTTCGGTGAGGGCAACACCGTCGTAGAGACCGAGTACCGAGAGGGAGCCATCTTCAGGGCGGTTCTCGGTCACGAAAACAACGTTGTCGAGCCCCTCGACGATCTCGTCGGAGAGCGCATCAAGTTCGTCAACAACGAGTGCCTCAAACTCTTCCTCGTTGAGGTTCTCCATGACTACACCTTGCCAGTAGTAGCGTGCTGAGCGTGAATTGCCGACTTGGTGTTTAGTCACGCTGCGACTTGTCGCTAAATAAACGTGTCGTTAAATAAAACAGTGGCTTGGCTATGCGCGAGATTACGCGTGCCAAACCACTGTTTTCTTGGGGTGAACGACGGGGCTCGAACCCGCGACATCCGGCTCCACAAGCCAGCGCTCTACCAACTGAGCTACGCCCACCAAGGTTGTCTTTCACCTTTCGGCGAGAAGCAACTCTACTAGTGTATTACAGCCGCGAGGCGAATCCGTCCACTACGTCAGCAGAAATTGCTTGAACTTGCTCTGTGGTCGGTCCTGGTTCGCCAACAAACACTGCTTTTCGGTAGTAATCCAGCTCACGGATCGATTCCAGAATGTCCGCCAGTGCACGGTGTCCGCCATCTTTCGAGGGGGCATTGAAGTAAACGCGCGGGAACCAACGCTTCGACAATTCCTTGATCGAAGAAACATCGACACTGCGGTAGTGGAGGTGCGTATCAACGCTCGGCATGTATTTCGCCAAGAATGTGCGGTCGGTGCCGATCGTGTTTCCTGCCATCGGCGCAGTGCGCGGGTTCGGCACATGCTGCCGGATGTAGTTGCTCACCGTAGCTTCTGCTTCGGAGAGAGAGACGCCATGAGGCATTTCTTCAATGAGGCCGCTCGAGGTGTGCATTGCGGTGACAAACTCGCCCATATTGTCGAGGGCCGCTTCGCTTGGCTTGATGACGATCGTCATTCCCTCATCGACGGGAACGAGGTCGTAGTTGGTGATCACGACCGCAACTTCGACGAGTTCGTCGATTTCGACATCCAACCCCGTCATCTCGCAGTCGATCCAAACCAGATAATCAGCGTGTGATGCCATGTGTTGATTCTACCGCCGATGAAATGTCACCAGCGTTCGCCCACTCTTGTCTGATAAACCTGAGGGTATGAGCGAAACAACTCCCACACTCGCGCACGGCGACGAGTACATCGTGTTCTTTGTTGGCGGTCCTTACAACGGCCAGAACGATACGCGCATTGCAACCGAAGCAGGATGGGATGATTATGTGACCCTGATCGCTGCAGATGCCGAAGGCTCGGAGACGCAATTGCGTTACGACTCCCCGGTAGCGAAGCAGGTCGGCGATAAAGTCCACGTGACCTACACGTGGGATCAGGCCGATAGCGAACCTCTGGAAGACCTTGACGAACGAAACGACCTCTAACAGCACCACCAGTGAACAGCCAACGGTGCTGTTCTTTTCGTCTGCTTTTTGTGATCCGTGTGCAACGGCGCGTCGCACCCTCGATGAGGTGGCGCGCCTTGTGCCCGCGGTCACCTATGCCGAATTGGATGTCGCACGTGAGTCCGATCGAGCCGAGCAGGCCGGAATCACGTCGACTCCGACGATCGTGATTATCTCGGCGGAGGGCGAAGAAGTGTTTCGCGCTCAGGGTGCGCCGACGCTCAACCAGATGCTTGTGGCGCTCGCGAAAGCTGTATAGCGGTCGACACGCTATCGTTTAAGCCGTATACCCCGCCCTCGTAGCTCAGGGGATAGAGCAGGAGCCTTCTAATCTGAAGGGTCAGGATTGCTCGGGAAAAGGCTCAGGAACGGCTTGCCGAAGTAGTCGGCGAGGATCTGGATGTCGTTCAGGTCGAGAGTCGTTTGCTCCGTGCGTACCCGACGGGTCCAGTACATGTAGTTGTGCTCACCAAGACCGTCGAGGTCCATCATGTTGAGGTTGCGTGCGCCCATAACTTTGCGGACTTCTCGCGCGACCGCAGATGCCCATGTGTGGGTTGACTGAGTTTCGTTCGTGATTGTCATGCAATCAAGAATACACGCTCAGAACATTTCATGCACGCCTAGCGCGCATTCATAACGCTTAGAACTAAAAATATCTGACACGCGAGCAAAAACAACTTGCGCATGAACGCTAAGCGTGCAATTCTGTCCTGCATGAGTTCAAAAACCATCGTGGCAGTGAACGAGATTCGAGCAGGCCTAGCCCGCAAAGAACTCACCCAAGCTGATCTTGCAGACCACCTATCACTCTCACGCGGCGGGGTCTACCGACGCCTCAACGGAGAAGTGCACTTCACTGTCGATGAACTCGTGGAGACCTCCAAACTAATTGACCTCCCCATCGCAGACCTCATCAACCCACAAGAAGCAAAGGCGCTCGCAGACTCCAACGAAACCGCCGGCGCTCGCGGTGGTGATGCAGCATGAACAGTTTCTGCTACACCGCAAATTCAGGGAAGAACTTCGCTATTGCCGCGCTCGAACGGCACAGTGAGGAACGGGACAGTGAGAGTGCCATCCGTTCTGGCCTTGTCCAGGATAATTCCGAGCAGGGTCTCGTCAACCTTGAGGTGTGGAGCGTTCTCGTACACGAGGACAACCGCCTCGCTGGGGAAGGAGACAATAAGCCCACGGGTCAGTGTGTGGATTCGTGCGGCGGTACCGTCAGTGTTGAGAAGCCCGAGCGCCATGTCGAGGTGGAACAGCGACTCATCGTCAATCTCGACTTCGAATTTCGAGCCGTGCATAAGTTTCCCCACGAGCTAACCATATCTGGTGGTGATGCAGCGTGACCGCGCTCGACATCTTCACTTATGGCGGGCAGCAGGTTCGCACGATTCATATCGATGGTGAGCCTTGGTTCGTTGCCGCGGACGTATGCGCGGTTCTTGGGATCGCGAATAGCCGCGATGCGCTTGCTCGACTTGACGCTGACGAGAAGGGTGTCGGCATTACCGACACCCTTGGCGGCGCTCAGCAGGTAGCGGTAGTCAACGAGTCCGGTCTGTATGCATTGACCTGGACCAGCCGCAAAGAGGCTGCCGCCACATTCCGTCGTTGGGTGAAGCGTGAAGTGCTGCCGAGCATTCGGAAGACTGGCCAGTTCGGTTCGGCTCTCCCCACGAACTTTGCGGAAGCGCTTGAGCTCGCTGCCGTGAAGGTGCGTGAGATTGAATCTCTTGAAGCAAAGGCTGCGGCAGATGCACCCAAGGTCGATGCGTTCGATCGTCTGATGGATGCCGATGGTCACTATCCGATGGATGCTGTGGCGAAGATGATCGGCATCGGCCGTAACACTCTCTTTCGTCGCCTTCGCGAGGCTGGGATATTGCAAGCCGGCTCGCGACTTCCTTATCAGCGCTACGCGCACCACTTCGTTGTGATCGCGCAGACGTGGGAGGACAGCGAGGGCGGTGTGCATCCGACTACGACGACAAAGGTGCGACCTTCTGGGCTGTCGTTCATCTTGCAGAAGCTCGACGCTCCTGTGGAAGTGATCTCCACCGGCTAGCGCATTTGGCCCTCCTTGCCGCGCGCAAATTACTGCTTTGCGCCCGCGGCGCTAGCGACGCTTTACCCATTTTCGGGACTTATGCCCCACAAATTTCATTCGATTTGACGGAAAGAAGCACATCATGAAAAAGGTTCTCTCAACGATCGCGACTGTCGCGTTGGCTGCAGGGCTGACGGTGGGCGTTGTCGCCCCGGCATCGGCTCACACGGGCGATATGAACGTGCAGGCGGTCTGCAACACGGCAACAGGTCAGTATGACTTCACGGCGACGCTAACGGTGTCACGGTCGGGCGATAAGGCCGGTGTGATCGCTGCACGGGTCGGGTCGGAGAAGTTCGACGGCACACCCCGCAACGACAAGGGCATGGATTTTGTGACCGCGATCCACGGTGACGGCGTCTACACCCTCCCGGGTTTCTCGCTCCCTGGAACGACAACAGGTTCGGGTCCGTGGGTGTACGCGTTCACGAGCTTTGATCGTCCTGAGCAGAAGAACTCGTTTGGTTCTGATGGTCAGCTGCGTTACCAGCTTGCCGGGGATTGTGTTGTTCCGTTGCCTGATCCGAAGGAGCCCACAGTTCGGTTTGGTGAGTGGGTTGAGGCGTCGATCGAGTGTGACGCAACTGAGGTTGTGACGAGGCGCGATGTGTTCACGACGTCGTATGTCTACGACGAGAAAACGAACACCTATGTGGAGGGTGAGACGGTCACCACATCGGAAGTTGGCAGTCGCGAGCTCACGCCGGAAGAGGTCGAGGCTAACCGCTGCGTGATTGTTCCGCCGATGCCTGATCCTGAGGCGGTTGTCTCGGTGACGGTGGGTGTCTTCGATTGCGAGAGCACGACGCTCACGGACACGGTCACGACCACGTTTGTGGGTCATGTTCTGGTTGACAACGTGTGGGTGTTGAACCCTCTCCCGACTGACAAGAGCACCACAGAGTTGGTTGTTCGTGTTTTGACGGATGAAGAGATCGATTCTCTGGATTGCCCGGTTGTTCCGCCTGTGGATCCTCCTGTGACGGATGAGGAACCGTTTGTTCCTGTTCAGTTGCCGACGCTTCCTGCTCAGCTCGCTTTCACGGGTAGCAGTCCTCTTGTTCCTGCCGGTATCGCCTCGCTGCTTCTGGCGGTCGGTACGTTCCTGATTCGCCGGAAGGCACGCGCATGAGTCCGATGGAGATTGCTGCGCCTGGTGTGGTGGTGTTTGCGCTGATTGTTGGGGTGCCGTCGTTGTTGGCGTGGAGGCTTTCGCGCCGGGAGATGGTGCGGCGTGCTCGTACTGAGCGGGAGGTGCGGCGATGAAGCAACGCATGTATACGTGTGAGCACGGCGAGTTCGTCCCTGCACCGAAGGGCTATTACCGTCTTGCTCCGGTTCTTTTGGTGGGCACGATCATGCTTGGGCTGAGCGTGACTGTTTGGGCTGGGTTTGCACTCCTCATTACGGGGGTGACCTTGTGAGTGATCTTGCTGCTCCTGACCTTTCTTTTGCGGAGTTCGCTGAGGTTTCCCGTTTCGGTATCCATGACATGGATGTTGAGGCTGATCGTTTCGAGCGTCGTGCTGGTGGTGTCTCGTGAGGCGCCCTGTTGTGCTGCTTCCGTTGCTGGTTATTGCGGCGTTCGTGATGGCTGTTGTGGTGTGGCGGCTTGTCTATATTTCTGTTCCGGTGTTCAGCTGATGGCCACACGTGAGTGTTCAATAGACGACTGCCGCGGACGCGTCGTCGGCCGCAAGCTGTGCCGCCGGCACTATCAGCAAGCATGGAAGCGTGGCGATTTCGAGAACGCCCCGCTGCCCGCCCGAAAGCCCGGCAAAACTATCTGCCCTGCAGAGCACAAGCACGACGGCTCATCGACCTGCTACATCCAACATCAATGCCGTTGCGTGCCGTGTAAAGAGCATCACTCGAAGATGGAGCAGCACCGCCAGCGGCAGACAGCATACGGCCGATTCGACACCGGTTTAGTAGACGCTGAACCTGTCCGAGAGCACATGGTGATGCTCGCAGGCTTTGGCCTCGGCTACAAAAGAGTCGCGGCGTTGGCGGGAATTGGCATTACGCCGGCGCGAAATTTGATTTGGGGTCGGCAGGAGCCTGGCCCGCGTTATGGCGAGATGCAGAAGCGTGTGAAGCGGGAGACTGCTGAGGCTTTGCTTGCTGTGCAGCCTGACATTCACAATTTGGCGTTGGGTGCGCATGTCTCTTCTCGTGCGACGCATCGTCGTTTGCAGGCTTTGGTGGCGATCGGTTGGTCGCAGTCGAAGTTGGGCAAGCGTCTGGGGGTAGATCCGACGAATTTCTCCACGCTAATGAAGGCCGAGCAGGTTACGGTGCGTCGACACCTGCAGGTTGTGGATCTGTTTGAGGAGCTGTGGAATCAGCGACCGCCGGCAGAGAGCCATCGCGACAAGATCTCTTATACGCGCTCGTTGTCGTATGCGAAGAAGCGTCGTTGGTTGCCGCCGTTGGCGTGGGATGACGTTGATACAGATCCGGAACCCCCTGTGCCTGACGAGGTCGGCGGTGTTGATGAGGTTCGGGTGCTGCTCGCTATTTCTGGTGAGCGTGTGCGCCTTACTCCGGAGGAGCGTCGAGCGGCCGTGGTTCAGCTTCACGGGGCGCGTATGAGTGATCCCGCGATTGGTGAACGTTTGCGGTGCACCCCGCGGACTGTTCTTCGCATTCGCCAGGAGCTTGAGCTTCCGGCGATTGGCACGAACGACGAACAGATTGTGGCTTAGGCCACTCGAGACAAAGGAACAAGCAATGACTGTAGGTACGAGTATCGAGATGGTTGATCCGTCGACTCTGTTGGTGAGTGCGAATGTCCGTAGGGATGTTGTGTTGCCGCCGGCGTTTCTTGAGTCGATCAAGGAGCACGGCGTTCTGGTGCCGATTGTGGTCGATCGCACTGCTGCGGGTCTTGAGGTTGTCGATGGGCAGCGTCGCACTCTTGCTGCAGTCGAGGTGGAGCTGTCAGATGTTCCGGTGTGGGTAACGTCGCCGCTTGAGAATGATCAGGAGCGCATCATCGAGCAGCTTGTGGTGAATATGCACCGCGAGGATGTGTCGGAGAAAGACACTCGTGATGCGATCGCGGATCTTGCGTTGTTCGATATGAAGGTTCCGGTGATCGCGAAGAAGTTGGGTATGAAGCCTGACTTTGTGGAGCAGGCGGTCGCTGTGGGCAGATCTGCTGCGGCGAAAGAGTTGCTTGCTGCGAACACCGTCCAATTCGAAACCGCTCTGTGCGTTGCCGAGTTCGAAGACGCACCAGAGAAGCAGAAGTCGCTGCTTGATCTGATCGAGAATGGCCGTTCCTGGGACGTGCGCGCGCGAGCTCAAGAGTTCCGTGATGCGGCGGACGCCGCTCCGCTAGTGGCCGCACTCGAGGACGGCGGGCTCACTGTCATTCAGGAGCCCGATTACAGCCAGTCGGATCCACAAAAGGTGTCTCGCCTTTACACAGACGAGAAGATGACGAAACGGGTTGCCGATCTGCTCCACGAGGAGATCGTGGCGCTAGCCGGTGATGGGTTGCGTGGCTTTGTGTCGTTCGTGTGGGAGGGCCAGAGGCGGGTGCCTGCGATTGGGTATGCGATCAACGGGTGGGAAGCTCTGGGACTGTTCTCGCAGTACTCCGGTGGCAAGTCGAAGGCGACGACGCCGGAAGAGGTTGAGGCGGAGAAGCTTGCGCGTCGTGCGGCTCGTGAGACGACGAAGTCGTGGGTTGCGGCGTCTGCGTTGCGGATGGGGTTCTTGCAGGATCTGGTGAAGCGCAAGGCGATGCCGAAGGGTTGGGAGCCGTTCGTGATTGGACGGCTGTTGGACAGCAATGTGGGCGGTTCGGGTCCGTGGAAGATGACGTTGGCGATTCTCGGTTTGAAGGAGCCGGCGTCTGCGTATTCGCAGCGCAGCACTGTCGAGCAGCATCTGCAGAAGGCACCAACTCGTGCGCTGCATATTGGCCTAGCTGCTTATCTCGGCAATGTTGAGGGCGGTTATGAGTTCGACCGTAAGGGTTGGGATCAGGCGGCGACGAAGCCGTATTTGTTGCAGCTTGAGAAGTGGGGTTATGTCCTCTCTGATGTTGAGCGCACCGCTGCCGGCTATGTCACGGAGACGGTTGAGGCAGCGGAGTGACTGTCACAGCGTTGACTCGAGCGACGGTGTACAACCGCGATGGGCATATGTGTGTACTCGCGCAGGTAGTTCACCGCTTCGACAAGTGCTGGGGTCCGTTGACCATTCAGCACACTGTCGGTCGCGGCGCTGGCGGGAGCAAACTCTTCGACACTCCTGACCTTCTCGTCACGATGTGCAACGGCCACAACACTCTCGCAACATCCAACGCCGAATTCGCCCGCTTCTGCACCGGCCGGGGGTTGGTGCGTTCGCGGAATTCGTCGCGTGATCCGCGCCTGGTGCCGGTTCATTATGCGGATGGGTGGTTTCGTCTCGTGGACGATCAGCGTGTGTCCGTTCATCCGTTGGAGGCGCTGGAGTTCATGCATCTGATTGGTGCTTTGTCGAATGAGTTGGAGGAGCGCTCGTGAAGTTGCCGAAGTTCGCGATGACGTATGTCGTGTATTGGCCGGACGCGCAGGTGATGAAGGTGGGGCGTGCGTATCGTTCGGCTCGTCTTGGTTCGTTTCTTGCTTCTGGCGCCGAGATTGTGGTGTTGGTGCGTGATACTCCGGTCGAGTGGGAGCGGTCAGCGTTGGCTGCGTTTCGTGACCGGTTCCCTCGTGCGTTCTCCGTTGCGGCTGAGTCGTTGAGTCTGCTGAGTCGTGGGCGTGGGTTCACTGAATGTTTCCGGGTTGCACCTGACGAGGTGGGTGCTGCCGTCACTGTTTTCAAGAAAGCCGTTGCTGATCATGCCATTCACTCCCGTTCGAAAGTTCAAGCTCGAGGCGTTGAATCGCGACGAGCGGTTCCTGTCGTTGAGTCGGGATCTTCGTCTGTTCCTGTGGTCGCTGCTGTCGTATGTGGATCAGCAGGGGCGGGAGGTGATGTCGTCGACGACGTTGCGGGAGACGTTTTACGAGTTCGACAAGGACGTGACCACGGAGATGATCGAGTCGTGGGTGGAGGCGTTGGAAAGCGCGGACTGGTTGCTGTTGTATGTCGCGGCGGGTCGTCGTATCTATTTTCAGATCAATCCTGCGGCGTTGGCGGAGTTCGTGTCGATGGATGGTCGCGACAAGTCGCGTCATCCGGATCCGGAGCCGGGCCCTGTGGCCGCCCAATGCGCAGCGTGGGTCGACTCCGGGTCGACTCCGGGCGGATTCCGGGCGGACTTCGGGTCGACTACGGCAGAGGGGAAGGGGGAGGGCGGGCAGTTAGGGGAGTCCAGGGAGTCCCCTGCGTGGATGTTCGATCCGCAGCTTCCGCCTCCTCAGGGTTGTCCTCGTCATCCGAACAACACTGGGCTGATCAACTGTGGGGCGTGTGGTGGTGCACGGAAGATTCATACCAGGTTCGTGAGTGGCGAGATCTCTCACGCGGAGGCTGTGGCGGCGTGGAGCGCGGTGCATCCCGGTTAGGGAAGCGTTCGCTGTTTCGGATTCCGGTGGGGGTGCTCTGATGCGCGCCAAGTGGAGGATCAGGTCACGGCTGCTCATCATCAACGGCCACAAGCACCGCTTATGGATTGCGAAAACCTATCCGTCGAGTCCCGCGTTCTCTTGGTACCGGGATGAATCTCTGATGTTCTTCGGCAATCAGCCGGCCGCGCTCGCTTATGTGCTCGAGCAGCTCGAAACCTCAGCGCTCGCGGAGGCCACAGCATGAGCACCGTAGCGGTATCCGAGTCGGTGGAGCTGACGTCGGATCGTGATTTCACAGATTTCCTTGCTGCTGTGCCGTTGTCGGTGATGTGGCGTGAGGGGCGTGTTGTGTTGCCGTCTGAGGTTGTGGCGGCGAACCGGTATCAGGAGGTTTCTGGTGTGTTGGTGGAGGCGTTGCGTTCGGGGTCTGTTGTGCGGTTGACGTTGGCTCTTGAGGGGGTGTTGTGATGACGCTTTCGGGGTGGCTTGAGCAGCAGCAGCGGGCCTATAACTTGGCGACGTTCCAGTTGCCGTATGTGGCGTCGGTGAAGAAGGTGCGGGGCCCGAATTTCAAGTTCACCGATGAACAGGTGAACCTCGCGATCAAGGTTCGAAACAAGCAGATGGAAGAAGGCGCTCGCAGTGGACGTTCATGAGCATGATTTTTGGCGGAAGCCTGGGGGCACGTTGGAGTGCACTTGTGGTGCTTCTAAGTGGCCGTTGGGCAGCGACCCTGAACTGGACGATTCAGAGTCAGGTGAGCTCGGTGGGTAAGGCGCAGGCGATGAATCGGGCGTGGGAGAAGTGGCCTCAAGTTGATGCGGAGATAGTCGCGGAGATTGTGTCGTCGGCGTGGGATGCGGCGTTGGCTGAGGTGTCTGATGCCTGAGTTGTTGAAGCGTCTAACACCGGTGGCTCGTCGTCCTCGTGGTTGTGATTGCTGTGGGGGTATGGCGATCGCTGCTGGCGAGCGTTATGAACGGTCGACCTATTTCAGTCGCGAGCCGGTTTATAACCGGTCGACGCAGTTCAACGGCAAGCACGTTTATGACGTGGTGTCGTGCATGCCTTGCAAGGCCCTGGCGCCGCTGGTGTGGCACTGGTCTGATATCGCACCTGACGCCCTCATCTGGGACGACTATCGCGGATGGGCTACCGAGATGACCAACGACGTCGTGCATGGTGAAGCTGCGCGCGCATGGCTATTCCGAGCCGCCCACACCCCCACCCCAATAAACAACAACGCAAAACCCGCGGCGCTCGCGGAATCAATTGAGGAGAACAAGCGATGAGCGATATGGAAGCTAATGAAGCCGACACGCAGACTGATTGGCCGAAGAACACTGAGATGGCAACGGCTGACCAGATGATTCGGCACAGCATCCGGGCGGGTGCGATAGATCATGACGTTGCGTTGCTGTGGATGCGTGACTCTGACCGGTTCGAGCACGGCACCGTCGAGAACGTTCGCAGTATCAGCAACTTTGCGTTCGGGGTTGGCAGCTTCATTGCCAACACGCAGGTCGCTCTTCTTCTTCACGAGATTCAGAAGCGTGACGGGGAGCTAGCTGACACTCTTGCGCGTCTTGTGTTCGACCTTACGGAGGACGGTGGGGTGTTGGGCGAGTTGTCGTGGGAGTGGCTGGACGCTCGCGGCGTTGATGCGGACGGGTTATTCGCCTGGTCGAAGACGGTCGCTCAAGGAGTATTCGAGATTCAGGTGCCGAACGAGGTAGAGCTGTGAATTATTGGCCCGATGGCATGAAGGTGCAGCCGATTGTGGAGTGGCCGGGTGTGTTGACTCATGATCGTGTGCGGTCGAACTTCTCGTCTACGCAGTCCGCGACGCTGCAGGTGTTGCGTCGCGAGCTCGCGCAGTTGGGCGCGAAGGATGTGTTGCTGCAGATTGCGATTCCTCGTGAGGCGTTTCGTTTGGATGGGTTCCCGAGGTCGACCGCGAAGCCGTCACATCCTGGTCTGATTCTGACGTTGGATTCCAAGTTCGGGCCGTTGTCCTATCCGTGTGACACGTTCACGCGGTGGGAGGACAATCTCCGCGCGATCGCGTTGGCATTGGAGGCGCTGCGCAAGGTCGATCGTTACGGCGTCACGAAGCGCGGTGAGCAGTATCGGGGGTTCCTAGCTATCGAGGCGACTGCCATGCCAGCGGGGTTCACCAGCGTCATGCAGGCGAAGACCTATATCGCTGATCTGATTGCGGCCGCGGAGTGGACCACCGTACTCGGTGACACAACCATGCAGATCCGTCAGGCGAAGCGCCTCACGCATCCGGACATGGGCGGCGATAGCGAGGTCTTCCAGCGTGTGGTGCTGGCGGAGAAGTTTCTACAGGAAAACGGAGGGCTGTGATGGCCGGCGAGACAGTAATTTGCGTGGTGGGCAACCTCACTGCGGATCCGGAACTTCGGTACACGCAGGGTGGTTTGGCGGTGGCTAATTTCACGATCGCGTCGACGCCGCGCAACTTTGACCGTGCGTCGAATGAGTGGAAGGACGGCGAAGCGCTATTCCTGCGGGCGTCGTGCTGGCGTGAGTTCGCGGAGCATGTCGCGAGTTCTCTGACTAAGGGCACTCGTGTTGTTGCGCAGGGTCGTCTTCGTCAGCGTTCGTATGAGACGAACGAGGGGGAGAAGCGGACGAGTTTGGAGCTTGAGGTGGATGAGATTGGTCCGAGTCTTCGTTATGCGACAGCGCAGGTTACTCGTGCTCCTCGTGATGGTGCTCGTTCTCCTGTGTCGGGGGTGCAGGGTGAGCCGTTGTCTGATTCTGGTGGGTCGTGGGCGCCGCCTGCTGGTGATTATTCGGGCGAGACGCCTTTTTAGGTCATGGCTATTTTCAATGGCACTGATCGGGTGCATGGGAACGCGGATGCCAGGAATGACATGGGTCGTTGTTGTCTTCGCTGTAAGACCCCGTATGGGCATTCAGCGCTTGCGGGGGTTTGTTGTCACACAGGTATGACCGAGTCGGAGGAGGTTCGTGATGGGCGTGAATGATGCGGTGGAGATGTTGGAAGTGGCGAAGGCTGAGTGTGTGCGGTTGGAGCGTGAGATCGCACAGTTGAAGGCGTTACAGCAGCCGAATGCCGAGACTGTTGAGCGTGCAGCTCGGGCCATGTTTGAGGATCCGCTGTCGGCGGCTGAGTATTCGTGGGCGGAGATGGTGGTTGAGGATCCGAAGCGTGCGGATATTTGGCGTGAGGATGCTCGTCGTGTGTTGTCGGCGGCTCTGCCTATCCCTGCACTAGGTGAAGCAACGACCGTCTATGCCGAGATTGCGTCCGAGGTGGCGCGTTCGACCGCGAAGCACGGTGACCAGTCACGCGTTCCACTCGGTACGGGCGATCAGGAGCCACTGCTTCATGGTTGCGAACTGCCGAAGCCGCACCCACAGGTTGCGGTGACGATGGGCACGTTTGCTTACACGGCGAGAACGGTGACTGATTCGGCCTTTCGGGACGGGTTCGGCACATGGGCAGACATCCTGCTTGAAGAGGTTGCGGAAGCGCTCGCCGAAGATGTTCCGTCAAAGGTGCGCGCCGAGCTCGTGCAGGTCGCCGCGGTCGCCGTGAAGTTCATCGACGCGATTGATCGGCGGGTGTCCTCGTGAGTATCGACGACAGCGCCGAGCACATCATGTCCGAGCGCATCACGCGATATCGAGAGGCTGCGTGCGACGCGTTAGGTAATGCAGGTTGGGAGATCAACTCCGAGGATGAGCTTGACGAAGCGCTACTGACTCTCTCTGGGCAGGCATCCCGCAAGGTTGAGGTTGCACCATCCGACACCGACCTAATCGGGTTCATCGACCAAACATTGTACGCCAACCGGGACTCTTCTCCGGATGTGAAGTGGCGCAACTCTGAGGTGCTTCGGCTACTCGAAGATGTGCGCCGCCTTGCTACCTCTCAGCCGGTACAGGTAGAGGACGAGCGCATTTTTGCATGGGAAGAAGTGGCGAAGCACCCAGCGTTCACTCAATGCTATCCCCAAGAACGACCATTGATTGTTTCGGTTATCGCTCGTCTGGATGAGCTGGTGAGCATGGAGCAGGCCATGAACGAACTGGCACCCTCCCGGCTGGCGCAGCAGGTACAGGTAGAGGTGACAGAAGCCAGCGTCAAAATATTAGCGAAGCACATGGCGAACGCTGCAAGCGACTGGAACCACGACGACTGTGACGATGACGATCACTCGCTGGAACACTCCAACTGGGAGGCGTACACCGGCGACGCACTCCGAGCCCTGTCTGCTGCTCTGACCCCACCCCCTGCTGTTCCTGCACCGGAGGTTATTCCGGGTACTCGTGCTGCTTTGGACGGGTTGAGTATCCGCACTGGGGGTGGTGACCAGTGAAGCGCACCGACCAGATTCAGGGGCAAAGACTCCCTGACATTGACTATTACGAGCAGTACAAGTCACGTCAAGACCCACCGGGGGCGTTCCGTAAAGTGACCGGGTTTCCCGAGTCGGCTGTCGCCTATCCGTCGAATTTGACGAGCATGCTGTGGATCATAAAGACGCCGAACGGTCTCCATGGTGTTCTCGGCGCACACACCGTCCGCGAGGAGGATGACGGGTCGATCACGGTGAAACCGGGAGACGGGTCGAGTAACAGCATTCTCGTAGGTACCGGCGCGGAGTCGTGGCATGGGTATATCACGAGAGGTCTCTGGTGGGAATTGACATGAATGAATCGAAGGAGCGAGTGACCATGCTGAGTGACGAAGAGATTTTGGCAACCTTCAACAAAGGGATGCATCTAGACCGCAAGAGCCGCACTTCCAACAGGGTTCGAGTGTCCGGTCTGCGTGCGGTGGAGGCTGCGGTACGTGCAGACCAGATCGAGAAAGACGCGGCAATTGCCGACTACTGGGGAACCAGTGAAGCGCGTACCGCTATTCGTGCACAACTGAAAGGGGTAAGTGATGAGTGACACCGAGTACACACCAAGTTTCGAACGAGTGCGCGACGTGTACTCGTGGGCGTACGCATGGCGCACGAGGGACAACGTTGACGAAGGAGACACCGACCTGAGCGGGTTGCGCGAATCAAATCGTGCCGAGTTCGATCGTGCTCTTGCTGCTCATGACCGGGAGGTTGCAGCGAAGGCTGCGAAACAAGCACTTCGAGTCCTTGCTGACGAATTAGTCGGCGGCTCAAGCCTCCTTTGGTATGGGCGCAAGGCGATACCACGCGAAGAACTTGTGGACATGCTTCGTAACGATAACGCCAGTCTCATCGCATCAATCAAACCATTCCAAAAAGGAGCAAAACGTGGCTGAGTTGACCAAAATCCAAGACGCAGTTCTTATTTGGGGAACTCCGGGAGATATCGACCTGAAATCTGATGGTGGTGGAGAGTATTCCAGCACGTTCCGACTCACTCCTAGGGGGATAGCGACAGTCGCTCTTGCTCTAGGCCATGGGTACTTTGCAGATGGCGAAACCTGCAAGTGCGAGAAGCGTCGCGAGGGTGATGGTATCCACGTCCCTGGCGAAATGGTTGACGTGATCTGTTTGGCGACGCCCATGGTGCCACAACCGAGCACCCCGCGCTACACGATGAGTGAGGCCGCACATCTGATCGCGGACAAGCTCGAAGAGCAGGGAATCTATTCGGGTGCTGGGTATCTGCGCGACAACTTGCAAGACACCACCCCGAGCACACCCGAACAGGAGGACGACCATGGTTGAGATTCTCATGGCGTTGATGCCGTTAGTCGCGTTCCTGTGTGGAGGGGCCGGAATGTGGGCGTTCTTGGTGATCGTCCGCAAAGTCACCGCCACCCCGAGCCCACCCGAACAACCTGAAGGAGAGAAGTCATGAGCCACACAGTCACAATCACACGCCTACCGGACGAGCAGAACGACGATTACGAGTTCGAGTTCGGTGGCACCCACGGCGGCGACTGCGCGGTGCTCATGCCATGCAAGCGGAAAGCGTGTCAGGCGATGAAGCCAGAGTACAGCGATGAGCGCGGGCGGCACGGTAGGGAACACCTGTTCCGTGACGGTGAATGGTTGGTGGAGTCTGACCAGTGTGCTCTGAGTTACGTGTTCGAGCAGGTTGGTACCAACGAAACGTTTGAAGGCCTGACTCTCGGGACGTATCCGGTTCGTGTCGAGTGGGAGGACGACTGGTGGCTTGAGGTTCAGAAGTCGAGCACACCGGAGCAACCCGCCGCATTTCTTGACCATAAGTTCCAGCCCGGGAAGTTCAGCGAAACGTGTCAAGTGATGCTTACCCGGTATCGCTGCCCGTATCCGCCAGAGGCGCACCCCATCCCGGAGTCCACCACTGACACGAAAGGCACACCATGAGCAGTGAACTGTTGGCGAAACAACAGGGTTATGGCCCGATCTGCGACCACTGCCACATGTTGTTGGAGTATCACGGTGACACGGTGACGGGTCAGATGTGCGACTTGCAACTGGCGATGAGTGACCTGTGGCGCGTCATCAGCATCGGCATGTTTGGTGAGCGTCGGTATTGGGCGCGAAGACGGTTCAGCATTGCCCTAATCAACGAAACAACAACAACCACGGCGCTCGCGGAAGCTCCTGTCGAGAAGGAAGAGATTGAGTCATGAATTCTGAGTTGAGTGAGCTCCTTGCGGCGGTTGATGCGTTGACGAGGCCGTTGACGGTGGCGCAGTGGCAGGGTGAGGCTGGTGAGGGGAAAATTTTCCGTCGCACGGATGAGCCGTTGTTGGTGCAGTTGCGTGCGGCTATTCAGAACAACATTGGTGGGTCTGGTGGGGGCAAGCAGGCTCGTGAGCGTACTCCGTTGGATGTGGGGGCGTTTGCTCTGTTCGAGGACATTGATGGGCGGGTGCGTTCGTGGGTGTCTGAGTTGGGTGGTCGGGTGGGGAAGGATCTGACTGTTGAGGTGTTGTTGCGTGCCTGGTTTGTGTTGTGGTCTGCGGGTCAGCGTGAGCCGGCGACTGTGGAGCGTTTCACGGTGATGTTGGAGGGGTGGGCTCAGCAGATCAAGGACAAGTTGGATCCGCCGAATCAGATTGAGATTACGTCTGCGTGCCCGGTGTGCGGGGTGGAGTGGCTGAACGTTGGTTTGAAGCTTCCGGATGGCAGTGATGATCCGGATGATGTTGAGCGGGTTCGGGTTCTTGCTGCTGTCGAGCGGGACAACATGGATGATTCGTATGCGATGTGTAAGTCGTGTAATCGGGTGTGGCGGGGTGTTGGTCAGATGCGGTCTTTGCGGATCGCGATTGATGACCGTGAGGCTGCGAGCGCGGGCGGTGATGTCGCGTGAGGTACTTCCCGGCTTTCTGTAAGCACCGTCATACGCGTTGTGTGCATGGTGATGAGATTATTCAACGCAACTTCCGTCGTATCGCATGTTTGGACTGCGATCGCAGCTTGGATGGTCCGTTGCCGGTGTTTTGTTATGTGACGGGTGATTACCATGCGAGCACGAGGCCACCCGTGCAGGAGTTCGTGGATAGGCTCCATGCTGCTGCACGCTCGACGTTACTCTCGGGGATCACCGAGGAAGCGCGTCGGGTGGGAGATTACAGTGCGCCGCTGGACGGGTACACGCCGGACACGAGCGAGGTACGCATCAAATACAAGCTCGCTTCAGGAGTCGGCGATGCAGCGAATGATGAGTTCGATCGTTGGCTCAACACCACCTATGTGGAGCCCGCAGCAAACGCAGCACAACAACTGCAGGAGGCGCTCGCAGCCCGTGACCGCGTGTTCGCCGCTGCTCGAGCCGAAATAGTCAACCTCGACAAGGCACGCGCCAACGGAACGATATACACCTACGGGAACATCCAGGAACGCCTCCGGGCAGCACTCACCCCACCAACCGAAACAACAACAACCACGGCGCTCGCGGAAGCCCACGACACGCCGCCAGATTCTGTGTGATCGCATCGTAACTTTTCTGGCATACTAAGAGGGCGCTGGATAAGTCCGTCTCCAAACGGGCATCCAGCGCTTTCGTATTTAAGGCTTCGGCACTCGCTCCCGACCCTCACTCTGGTAGCAGCGGGCATCGCGCACGTGCCGTCAAACGTCCACGTCAACACCTCGGTGAAGGACGCCCTGTAAACCCGTTTCCTTTGCGCGGGCTGGCGTACCTGCGTGGATCCTACTTCGGTCGCTACCGAGGGCTCAGGGCATCGAGCGCGGTGGTGGGGTGCAGGGTGAATCTCTTCCTCTGCACTTCACCGCCAAGACATGGAGAACCGATGACGCGCCGCAAGTGGACAATCACCACCTACGTGAATGGCCAGCAGCGCGAGGTTTCGCTCGTGGTCTACGACACCTTGGGTGTGATGCGCCGAGAGTCCACCAAGTGGGCGAACAGGGTAACGCAGGGTAAGGCGGACTTCAGTGCAGCTGAGGGCGTCTGTCACGGTTTCGAATTGATCCGCGTTTATAAAGATGGCAGTGAGAAGAAACACCCTCATGCGGTCACTGTTCGCCTCGCACAAGGACACACGAGCCCGCTGATCGTCTCGCACGAAATCGCTCACGCAGCCCAACATCTTTATGCGCTCGACTTCCTCGGCTCCCGCCGCGATGAGCTTGCCGTCGACCACATTGACGTAGACAACGAAAACTTCGCGCACCTGTACGGCGAACTATTCGCGGCCGCATGGGGCGCCATCAATAGCGAGCCAGAACGTGGAGGGACGAATGAGCGCTGAGACGAAAGCCGCGTTTGAGGCGGCACTTCAAGCCCATATCGCAGACGAGATGCAGGCCCGAGACGGCGCTCAGAACGTCCTCGTCGGTGCTTACGTGTGCAAAGCCCACTACAACGATCTCATCGAGTCGATCGACGACTCGTACTCGCGGTACCTTCTGGTCAAGCCTGACCGTCAGGAATATCACGTCACGTACGGGCTGCTGTTGACCGCTCAAGACGACTTCGTCGGGGCGGAGCTGGAAAGTGACTAGCGACTATCAGTGCAAGTGCTGTGGCCAGCGCTATGTCGTCCCATCGCTCGCCCGCGACTGTGAAAGGCGAGACGGATGATGACGGACTACATCGGACCCCACGGCGAGAAGTACTCCACCAACTCCATTCGTGCGCGGATCAGCCGTGACGCGCAAGAGGCAGCAGATCGCATCATCGCCGGATATGAAGCCGACGACGAGCAAAACCGATAGTATTCCTCAATGACTGAGATTGAGCAGACTGAAGCGCCAAAGAAGCCCTGGTACAAGAAGATCTGGGTCTGGGTCGTAATCGCGGCAGTGTTCTTCACCGGAGCTATCGTCACCCTGCTCGGTGTTGCGCTCGCCATCGGCCTCGCTCTCGGCAACACCGAAGAGTTCGACTCAGCGCCAACACCGACCTCAACGCCGACCTCCACCACCGAGACGGTCGAGGTTCTTGACGTTGTGGGCCAAGACGGGGCCGCTGCACGAGACGCTCTCACCGCGCTCGGCTTCGAAGTGGAGTTCGACGCAGGTGACGACACAGTCATCATCGCATCCAACTGGACTGTCGATTCTCAGTCGCCGCTCGCTGGCTCGCCTGCGGATGCAGGCGACACGGTAACGCTCACAGTCAATAAGCCAGAAGCTGTAGAACAGCCTCAGTCTGACGAGCTTGACGAAGTCACTGCTGCACAGTTCCTCGCTCTCGCGTGGGAGGACCGTTTCATCTATGGCGGCGACGTGCACTGGATCGTCGATCGCATCTCCACCGCGAACGACGACGGCACGTGGACGTTCAAGATTGGCGTGACGCTCGAGAACGCGTTTGGGAACAAGTACGAGGGTGTCATCGAAGGCGACGTTGGGGGCACACGTAGCGCGCCGACGATCATTGACTCGATTCTTTACACCGACACCGGTGAGGTCATCAACTACAACGAGTAGCAACCACCCGGTGCGCAAGATCACCCGGGGGTAGGCATGGCTTGGGAGAACAACCGCCCCGCTCATGTACCCACCCACGTCAGGCAGGCCTGCCTCGCGCGGGATGGCAATCGTTGTGTGCATCCGTTGAACGATGGCTCACGCTGCACCGCCACCACCAAGCTCGAGGCAGCGCATCTGCCCGGCCGCCAATGGCGTAAGGGCGAGACAACTACGGTGGACATGGTTCGCACGCTCTGTCATTGGCATCACAACCGCGAGACCCAGGCTGAGGCAGCTCAGGCGCGACGTCGGCGGCCATCAGCAAAGCATCCTAAAGAGCAACATCCAGGTTTGAGCT
>TARA_R110002051_G_C8769269_1_pt1 | contig 34289 bp, 34 predicted proteins | sample TARA_R110002051 | Tara Oceans TARA_R110002051 (sample SAMEA4397023) | marine metagenome | biome: Polar Biome; feature: [MES] marine water layer (ENVO:01000295) within the mesopelagic zone...; material: water (ENVO:00002006), including particulate matter (ENVO:01000060) such as...... | reverse complement strand
TTAGCAATTTACCCTATTTGGACCCATAGGCGCTGACGTCAGACAGTGCTTACCTAACCTGCTCCGAGCATAGTGCGCAAATGTTTAGCTTCCGCCGGATCAGGATAGCTTTGATAGTCTTGAAGAACGTTTGGACGGCGACGCTGTCTTAACAATTGTCCTTGCCGCTCATCGATACGTTGAAGCCATGCTGTCACAGCATCTTGTGATAGACTTGAGAACAGTATCGGCTCTCACGGCCTGCAGGTCTCAATTTCAGCTCTTTAGGCGGGGCGCAAAGATTGACGGGCCGCAAATTAATCCTCAGGCTGAAATCAAATGATTAAGGTGAAAAGTAATGGAAGCCAATTTTTCGCGCCGCGACTTATTAGCGCCTGTCGAGTTGCGCGCATTGACGGAGCGGTCAGATAGGCGCGGATGGATCCAGATGGCGAGCCACTTAGGCGCGATCCTCCTTGTCGGGATGCTGCATGGCTTGGCCATGGGTACCGCTTGGGTTTGGGTGACAGGATTGTCATTGGGGGTATTGCTAAACTTTCTCTACGCAGCACAGCATGAGTTGTCCCACGCAACAGTCTTCAGGACACGCAAGCTGAACGAAATCTTTGGCCGCATGATTGGCTTTATCCAAGTTTTTCCGCGCGACTTTGACCAGATCATGCATTTTGCCCATCACCAGTATACACAGGATTGGGACCGTGATGGCGAGTTGGTGCGTCAGCCCTACACGCTGAAAACTTACCTACTGTGGTTGAGTGGCATAACCTATTGGCGCAACAGGTTTTTAGGTGTCATTCGTCGCGCCGATGGCACTATAATTGAACCTTTTATTCGCAAAGAAGAAGAGGCGCGCGTGATCCGCGAAAGCCGCCTGCATCTTGCGGGCTATGGCGTTATTGTAGTGGTATCGATCGTCTTTGGAACTTGGGCTATGCTGACGTTTTGGTTTTTGCCGATGATCCTGACCAAGCCGATCCATCAACTCCAAAATACTATTGAGCATTTGGGGCTAAGTCACGCCGATGAGATTCTTGAGAATACGCGGTCAACTCGCGCAAATTTGGTTCAAAAATGGCTCTGCTGGCAGATGCCCTATCACACAGCGCACCACATTTTTCCGGCAGTTCCATTTTGGAAATTGCACGATCTGAACGCGCGGATTGAAACAGCGGCGGGCGAAGTTCACCGCATGGGCTGGATCGAATTCCAGATAGAGGTCATCGGCAAACTTATGGCCAAGGACGAAAGCGCCTATCCGATGGATGAGGTTTGGGTGATCCCACGTTCGGGAGGCCGAACAACACGGATGCCAGCCGAGTGAGGCGACTGCAGGTCTATACCTCACTTTGGGCGATGCAGCCGCATGATCCGACAGGGGTGAAATTGTCCTATGATAAGGTCTGCGAAATGGTTGCTGACGGTGGCTTTGACGGTATGGCGATCGATCTAGGCGCCTCTGATGTTGCAGTAGCCCATAAGGTGCGCCCTTTCATGCAAGCACAGGGGCTAACTCCACTTATCGTTGCATTCCCCAAGTCGATACAGAGCCTTGAGGACACCTTGCACATGGCCGCCGACTTTGGCGCGCCGTTTGTGGATGTTATTGGTCAAGTTATGCCGATCGCAATCGATGACATGGTGCCAGTGATCGAGACATGGATTGGGATGTCTGACCGTATCGGCGTGCCCGTTCAGTTTGAAACCCACCGCAATTGCATCACCAATGACCTTTATACGACACTGCAACTGCTCAACCGGATCCCCGAAATGCGGGTCTGTGCGGACTTGTCCCACTATGTCGTCGATCGTGAATTTTGGTTTCCGCTATCAGACCACGATATGGGGCTCGTGAGCCTAATTTTGCAGCGCTCGGATAGTTTCCAGGGGCGTGTCGCGTCCCGTCAACAAATTCAACTGCAGCTCGATTTTCCGCAGCATCAAAAGTGGGTGGACTTGTTCAAGGGCTGGTGGCGCGAGGGCATTGCTGATTGGCGCGCCCGTAATCCCAGCGGCGACTGCATTTTTGTATGTGAATTGGGGCCGCCAGAATATGCGATGACGGATGCCCAAGGCCGCGAGATGTCAAATCGCTGGGAGGAGGCACAGATCATTATGCGCTGGGTGCGCGAGATTTGGGATGAATTGGGTGGAGACGAAGCAACGACCTAATCTTTCTTTAGCGCGCTATGCAGCAAAGCCCAGACAGTGCCAAAACTGTGTGTGTGCTTAACCGATTAGAGCGATGGGTTGTTTTGGCGACCATTGAAACTCCGTGGATTTCTACCTATTTGCATCATCTGCGGACGCTTTTGGGGACGTCTGTAGTTCTGCTCCATCCACATTTTCAACGCGCGCCAATAACTGGACATTAGGAGAAACCGATGAAGGATTTTACCTATCCTATTCATCCAACTGGGCTTGGTTACATGACCGAAAAAACGCGGCGTGATTACATCGCGTCTGCGGTTGCCAAGAATCTGCTTCCCGCCAACGCGCACCGTGTCCCAGAAATTGTTTCTCTAGATGCCTCACAAAACAGCACCAAGCCGATCCAGTTTTGGCAATTGTATTCGGTGTTCGGTCAAAACCCGATTGTGCGGATTGTCGAGAATTTTTACGAACGCGTTTTTTCGGATGAAGATTGGTTTACGTCGGTCTTTGAGCGCGTTGGCGGGGTCGGCCACCATATCAATACTCAAGCGTCGATGTGGATTGATGTAATGGGAGGTGGCCCGTATTATCACGGTGCGGAGTTTCGTTTGAATTTTCACCACACCCACAATGCCCTCCAGTTGATGAATGACAAAGGCGCTCAGCGGTGGTCGCAACTGATGTTGGACACGCTGGAGGCTTCGACAGCGGACATGACCGACGATCCACGAGTGCGAACGAGTATCAATACATTCTTGTCTTATTTTATGGGCAAGTATTCAGATGATTTTGGGTTTGAAAACCGCAGTTTTTTTGGAGCTACCAACCCTCCGTTCAAGCAAAGGGTGAATTTTCTGAAAATGTCCCAAAAAGCGATAGAAGCTCTTACGGAAAGTGAGATCAGAGATGCGTTGAAGGAACTGGGCGTCGACGCGTCGTCCTATGTGAATAAAGAAGAGCTGGTGGCCAAAGCGTTGATGATCTGATCACGTCTAGGGACGTGACATAGGATCCGTTGATTGCTTTTCGAGCTATTTTTGGCGCACGAGACGTCTCGTCAAACTTTTTTAGGCGACCTCTGACTGACCCTTTTCGAAATAGTCAGGATAGCGCGCGACAATAGTTGGCAAGATATCCGCGATGGCCGATATATGATCGCGAAGCAGCGTTTCTGCTTCAAAATTAGCAGCTCCAGTGATCGCTGCGAGGATTTTATGGTGTTCAGCAACGACAAAGTGGCGTCTTTCTGCGGACAATGACAAAAAACGCAACCGATCTAGATGCCCTTTTTGCTCGCGGATAAGGGGCCAGATATGGTCGTGGCCCGATACGGTACAAATCAGTTCATGAAAGGCTTCGTCTAGGGCGTGAAAATTGGCGGCATCTGTAGACAGAGCCATATTTTGGGCCGCAATGGCCGTCTGCATTTCATCGATCAATTTTAATCTGTTGTCGTTTAAAGCCTGGCGCAGGCATGCCACTTCAAGAGCGGTTCTTGTGAATACTGCGTCATGGACGGCGCGCAGGGATATTTGTGTGACGAGCGTTGGTCGTTGCGGGCGAATAGAAATGAAGCCCAGCTTTGAGAGTCGAAAGAAAGCGTCGCGGACTGGCTGCCGCGAAACATCAAGCTGCTTTGCTATTTCGTTCTCTGACACCTTCGTGCCGGGTGGCAGTTTGACTGAAATCACAGCTGCATAGAGCGCGTCAAATACACGGTCTGTGGTTGACCCTTCTGGTGACTTAAGTGGTCTGATGATCGGGGATTGGATTTGCATTGTCATTCCAAAATCGTGCTTAGTCACCGTAAGTCAGATTGATCTTTGACACAACTGATCATCTAGCATATTAGTAGTCCAGATTATAACAGTGGGTGTTTGTGCAATGACATTGACAGATCCAGACCGTCTTTTCCCAGTAAATGAACGGCAGCGTGATTTGGCGCGTGCCCTCTATGCGTCAGTGTCCGAACTCCCAATTCTTAGCCCGCATGGCCATTGCGACCCACGCTGGTTTGCCAAAAATGCCCGGTTTCCGAACCCTGCTGATCTTTTTGTTGTGCCAGATCATTACGTATTTCGCATGCTTATTAGTCAGGGCGTTCCATTGGTTGATTTGGGGGTGCCGCGGGTCGACGGCGGCCCAGTAGAAACCGACCCACGTAAGATCTGGCATCGGTTTGCCGCTGCTTTTTCGCTTTTTCGGGGCACGCCGTCGGCGATGTGGTTGGACCATTCGTTTGAACATGTATTCGGTATAAATCAGGTCCTTAGCGCGCAAACAGCCGATTCAATTTATGACGAGATTGAAGCGAAGTTGGCCAAGGACGAGTTTCGTCCGCGTGCGCTGTTTGACCGCTTTAACATCGAACTTTTGGCGACAACCGAGGGCGCTGTCGACGATCTACGATGGCATCAGGAAATCAAGCAAAGCGGTTGGCAGGGTAGGGTGATCACCACCTATCGCCCTGATGCTGTTGTTGATCCCGAATTTGAAGGATTTGAGCAAAATGTTGTGGCCCTTGGCGCATTGACCGGCGAGGACACGATGTCTTGGTCTGGTTATCTAGCAGCCCACCGAGCACGCCGCGCTTTTTTTAAATCGCATGGGGCAACTGCGTCGGATCATGGTCACCCAAGTGCAACCACAATGAATTTGAGCCACGACGAAGCGCACGTTTTGTTTGCTGAAATCATGTCTGGGGACTTCACGACGCAGCAGGCCGAAATATTTCGCGGTCAGATGCTAACGGAAATGGCCAAGATGAGCCTTGAGGATGGATTGACGATGCAAATCCACGCAGGATCACGTCGCAATCATGGCGCCAATGTTTTCTTGCAATTTGGGCGTGATAAGGGCTTCGATATTCCGGGTCGTACGGATTACGTCACCGCGTTGAAGCCGCTTTTGGACGCGGTCGGGATGGAGCCAAATCTGACAGTTATTTTGTTCACGCTAGACGAAACAGCTTACAGTCGTGAACTTGCACCCTTGGCGGGCGCCTATCCCGCGCTGAAACTGGGGCCGCCGTGGTGGTTCTTTGACAGCTATGAAGGCATCAAACGTTTTCGCGAAACGACGACGGAAACCTGCGGCTTTTATAATACCGCTGGATTTAATGATGACACACGTGCGTTTTGTTCAATCCCAGCGCGCCATGACGTGTCGCGTCGTTCCGACAGCGCCTATCTTGCCACCCTCGTCACAACGGGCCGTCTGCGCGAAGCGGAGGCCTTTGAAGTGGGCCAAGACCTCGCATACGGCCTCGCTAAAACAGCCTACAACCTTTGAGTGAAAGCAACCAGATGACCAACGTACAGACCCGATACGCCATTGATCCAGAAACAGTAAAAACGTTCGACACCTCGAAATTGCGTAAACATTTCCACGTGGGCGACCTATTTGCGACGGATGAAATCCGGTTGGTTTATTCACATTACGACCGCTTGATTTTGGGGTCTGCGGTTCCGACCAAGGGTCCGCTGACGTTGGACCATGTTCCAGAGACAGGCACGGCCACCTTCCTTGAACGGCGCGAAATGGCGGCATTGAACCTTGGCGACGCAGGCGCGATCACCGTGGGCGGCAAAACCCATGAAGTTGGGACCGGCGAAGTTCTATATATCGGGATGGGCGCAGGTCCGGTAACATTGGAAAGCGGGCGTTTCTATCTGCTGTCGACGCCGGCCCACCGGACTTGTCCTACCAAGCTGATCAAATTATCCGATGCCCGCAGGGTCGAGCTTGGAGCGCGCGCGACCGCAAACGAACGCGTTATTATTCAGTTTCTCCACCCAGACGTGTGCGAAAGCTGCCAGTTGTTGATGGGATACACGCAATTCGCGCCCGGTTCTGTCTGGAACACGATGCCCGCGCACCTGCATGATCGCCGGATGGAGGCCTACCTTTACTTCGATGTCCCCAAAGATCAGCGCGTGTTCCATTTTATGGGCACACCTGATGAAACGCGTCACGTCGTGATGGCCAATGAAGAGGCAGTAATTTCACCGCCGTGGTCGATCCACTGTGGGGCGGGCACGTCGTCCTATACGTTCTGTTGGGCGATGGCGGGCGACAACGTCGATTTTACCGACATGGACATGGTTCCGATGGAGGACCTACGATGAGCGATCCGTTTCGTCTTGATGGAAAGCGCGCGTTCGTGACAGGCGCCAACACTGGCATCGGGCAGGCGATCGCGGTTGGATTAGCTGCTGCTGGCGCCTATGTGATTGCGGCGGGCAGGTCGTCTTGTCAGGACACGGTCACGTTGATCAACAAGCAGGGCGGTCGTGGTGAAGCGTGCGCGCTTGACCTATCCGACCCAGCCAATGCGGCAGGTATTCTGGACACGGTCGGCGATCTCGACATCCTTGTGAACAATGCGGGCATCATCCGCCGCGCCGACAGCGTGGATTACAGCGAGGCCGATTGGGATGACGTAATGGACGTGAACCTGAAAGCCGTCTTTTTGATGTGTCAAACTTTTGCCCGCGCAGCGATTGCACGCGGCACTGGCGGACGGATCGTCAATATAGCGTCACTGTTGTCGTTTCAGGGGGGCATCCGTGTGCCGGCATATACCGCATCAAAGCACGGCGTTGCGGGCCTGACCAAGTTGCTGGCCAATGAATGGTCTGTGCACGGCATCAATGTGAATGCCATCGCTCCCGGTTATATTGCCACCAATAACACGACCGCCTTGCGTGACGACCCGCAGCGCAGCGCAGAAATCCTGTCGCGTATCCCAGCTGGGCGTTGGGGTGACCCTGCGGATATTGCTGGCGCCGCAACATTCCTGTGCGGGCCTGCATCGGGCTACATCACGGGTGCGGTGCTAAACGTCGACGGGGGTTGGCTTGCACGGTAAAGCACGCCTTAACCGATCGGGCCCAGTGCCAAAAGTCGGCATCGTGCATCTGGGGCCGGGGGCTTTTTTCCGCGCCTTCAATGCGGTTTATACGGACGAGGCGATGCGACAGGCTGGCGGTGACTGGGGCATCGTTGCCGTGAGTTTGCGCAGTGCGACCGCACGCGATCAGTTGGCCCCGCAGGGGGATGTGTTTACGTCCGTCACACTTGGCCCCGATGGGTTGAAGCCACGTATCATCGGGTCAATCGTACGTACGCTTGTCGCGCCCGAAGACCCAGCCGCAGTAGTCGCAGCAATGGCTGATCCAAGCGTCAAGATCGTGTCACTGACAATCACCGAAAAGGGATATTGCACCCTGCCGGCAACAGGTGCGCTCGACGTCAATCACCCCGATATCGCACATGATCTGGCACACCCTGACCTCCCTCGGTCTGCGGTCGGATTTATTGTTGCAGCGCTGGCCGCACGGAGGGATGCGTCAGGCAAGCCTTTCACGGTTTTGTCGTGCGATAATCTTCCTTCGAACGGCACGTTGGCGCGCGCCATTGTCCTTGAGTTTGCCCGCAAGAGGGATGTCAAACTGGCCGACTGGATAGCGGAAAATGTCCCTTTTCCGGAAACTATGGTGGATCGGATCACCCCTGCGACGACCTCGGAAAACATCGCTGAACTGGCTGATATGACAGGTTTCTATGATCAGGCGTGCGTCTTCCACGAGGGTTTTCGCCAATGGGTGATTGAGGATAATTTTGTCGACGAGCGTCCGGCGTGGGATGTTGTTGGGGCACAATTTGTGACGTCGGTTGCGGCGCACGAAACGATGAAACTGCGCTGTTTGAACGGAACCCATTCAACGCTGGCGTATCTTGGGTATCTTGCGGGGTATGAGACCATTGCGGATGCTGTTGCTGACCCTAACTTTGCGGTATTGTGCGACACACTTTGGCAAGATGAGATCATTGTGACCCTGACACAGCCGGACGGTGAAGACTTACCCGCATATTGCGCATCGCTGATGGAACGCTACAAAAATTCTGCGATCCAGCATCGCACATGGCAAATCGCGATGGATGGTAGCCAGAAGTTGCCACAGCGCATGCTTGGCACGATTGTCGACAACTTAAAAATGTGCCGCGAACCGCGCGGACTGATCCTCGCCGTCGCAGGTTGGATGCGATATGTTGGTGGAACAGATGAGAATGACCAGCCAATTGATGTCCGTGATCCTATGTCCGTTGCGCTAAAAGAGGCCAGCGACAACGCCCCAACGCATGCGAGCAAGGTCGCAGCGCTGCTGGCGTTTGACGATATCTTCCCCAACACGCTGTCCAACGATGCTCGTTTTCGCGATCTGGTAACCAAGGCATATGAGAGCCTCGCGGACCTAGGTGCCAAAGAAGCAGTGCGGGCTCTGGCCTCGCGCCCCCTTTAGAACAAGGACGGAAGCCAGAGTGAAACCGCAGGCACATAGGTCACCAAGAGAAGCGCACCGAGGATTGCCAGATAGAAAGGCCAAATAGATTTAAGTGCTTCTTCGATCTTGATCTTACCAACGGCGCAGCCAACGAACAGGCAGGTTCCCACGGGTGGTGTGCACAGGCCAAGGCCGAGGTTCATCAACATCATGATGCCGAACTGTGTCGGGTCCATACCAAGCCCTTTGGCGATTGGCAGGAAGATTGGTGTGCAGATCAGGATCAACGCGGCCATGTCCATAATCATGCCGAGGATCAGCAAAATCACGTTGATCATAAGCAAGATAATGATTGGATTGTCCGAGATCAGAACCAGAGCATCGCTAAGCCGTGCTGGGACTTGATAAAGCGCCAACAGATATGCAAACGAACTGGCAAAGGCGATCAGGATCATCACCATTGACGTCGTGCGAACGGTTCCTGTCAAAGCAGTAATAAACGACTTCCATGTCAGGCTACGGTAAAAGAACGTCGTCAGTAAAATCGCATAGATTGCGCCGAAGGCTCCAGATTCCGTCACCGTAAAGATGCCGGATAGGGTGCCACCAACGATGATGACGGCTGTGAAAAACCCGGGGATCGCATCGCCTGCTGTACGCCCGACTTCTTTCCAGCCCGGGAAGGGCTCGGCGGGATAGTTGTGTTTAACCGACAGGATATAGGCGGCAATCGCAAGGCTGACGCACATAATGATGCCGGGCACCACACCCGCAAGGAACAGTTTGGACACGGAAATACCGCCGCCGGCTGCCACCGCAAAGATGATCATGTTGTGGCTGGGGGGAATAACGATACCCGCGATAGATGACGTCACTGTGACGTTCACCGCAAAATCAGGACGATAGCCGCGCTCTTTCATCACCGGCACTAGGATCGATCCGAGGGCCGAAATATCGGCCACAGCCGAACCGGAAATGCCGCCAAACAGCATGGACGAAAAAATATTCACCATCGCAAGGCCACCCTTGAGGTGCCCGACGAGGGCCGAGGCTAGCTTCACAAGGCGAACCGCGATTCCACCGTGGAGCATGATTTCGCCCGCAAGAACGAAGAACGGAATAGCCAGAAGGGAAAAGACCGACACCCCAGCAGTTGCCCGCTGAAAGGTGATAAGCATTGGGAAGCCCTCGTACCAGAAGGCAGAGGCGGCGGCGATGCCCATAGCAAAGGCGACCGGCATGCCGATTACGACGCCCACACCAAAGACCAGCATTAGAATTGTTAGGCCCATCTTAGGACTCCTGCACTGTAGTGTTAGGGTTCCATGCCCTGTAGGTGAGAACACGAATTAGTCCGCGCGACCCCGCGTGCAGTACAATCAGGGCGCCGGAAAGTGTGATCGCGAGAGTCCGGAAACTTTCTGGTATTTCGAGCATTGGCAAAAGCGAATCCCAGCCGAATATCATCAGCTCAACTCCGGCGAGGAACATGATCGCACCAAAGGCGGCGAGGATGAAATCAATGATGATGATGACGATTTTCTGGAGCGGGGTAGGCAATCGATCGCGAAACAGTGTTACGCCAAGGTGTGTGTCGTCGCGCACACCGGCGGCAGCACCAAGAAAGGCGATGTAGCAAATTAGCATGAGGGCAAGTTGCTCGACCCATGTCGGCGTTACGTTCAAAACGTAACGGCCAAAAACAAGCCAACCGAACGTCACGATCAAAACAACCAAAGCAGCCGATGCGGTGAAGATGGTTAGCCATTGAATGCCGGCGAGAACAGTCTCGCACCGATCAAGTAGGGTTTTACGACCGCTCATAGCTGCCTCGCATTTTGTGTGGGGAAAGATGAACGGCCCGTCCCTGACGTAGGGAACGGGCCGCCGGGAGCTGGAGGCTTAGCCTGCGTCGCGGATCAAATTAACCAGATCAGCGAGGTCGGGATTGGCTTCCAGAAAGCTTTCGTACACAGGGGCCATTGCGTCTTGGAATGGACCCTTGTCGGCGATTGTGTTCACAATCGTACCACCGGCCCGAACGATCTCCATAGAGGCCGCTTCACGGGCTTGCCACAGGTCACGCTGCAAATTGGCGCTGTTGCGACCTGCTTCCATAACGATAGTCTGTTGGTCGGGTGTCAGTTTGTCCCAAGACACTTTTGACATGCACAGACATTCAGGAATAATCAGGTGCTCTGTGAGAGAGTAGTATTTAGCAACCTCATAGTGGCTTGTTGATTCGTAGGAAGGCGGGTTATTTTCCGCACCGTCAACCACACCTGTCTGGATAGACTGGTACACTTCGGCAAATGCCATTGGTGTTGCGTTGCCGTCCATGGATTCAACCATCTGAACGAACAGATCGTTGTTCATCACACGAATCTTGAGGCCTTCAACGTCCGCAGGTGTGTTGATGGGGCGAACAGAGTTGTAGAATGACCGCGCACCAGCGTCATACCAACCAAGTGGAACAATGCCGCGTTCGATCATACCAGCGCCGATTGCTTCACCGACTTCGCCATCCATAAGCTCATACATCTTTGGGATGCTTGAGAAGATGAACGGCAGGGACACGACGTTGGTTTCTGGAACAGATGTGCCCATTGGCCCAAGGCTGAATACCGCAAAATCGATCACGCCAAGGCGGATTTGTTCAATTGCGTCAGGCTGGCTGCCGAGGACGCCATTGTGGAATGCCTTGGCTGTCAGTTCGCCGCCTGTGCGTTCTGCGATCTCAGCGGCGAACGATTCCATTCCGATGGAAACAGGATAGTCTTCAACGTGGATGTTCCAGCCGCGAAGCTCTTGCGCTGCGACAGACGAAGCAGCCAATGCAAGACAGCTGCCGAACAACGCGCTGCGAAGTGTAAAACTTTTGGTCATGTGATCCTCCCAGATACAATTTGTCGCCGCATGCCCGCCTATGGTCGAGGGAATCAGGCGGATATGCTAACAGGTATACTAGTATTAAAAGCTTGGACCAAAGTCAATCAGACCTGTTGATTCAATCCCAACTTTGCTCCCCCTACGGGTTTGGGTTAGACAGTTCCGCGGTGCGGACGGTCATTTTTCTTATTAAAAATCATACCATCCAGCAATTCTACAAGGTCAGGGCGGGCTGCAGGACCGTTAGAAATAGCAACGACAATAAGGCTGCCATCCTCGCGCAATACAAAGATACCAGGCTCTGCAAAACGGCGATCTGCCTCTTGTGGCGACAAAGGTTCGGTCACATAGACGCCGAGCGTGGCCATCTGATCTTCACTCAGATCATAGCCCAAATTGAACTTCCAACCGAACTCGGCCTGATCAGCGAATGCTTTCTCACGCGTATCTGCAGACACCACGGCGATATCAAAACCCGCGTCTGCCCAGTCCGTCCGCATCTCGTTGAGGATGTTGAGGTATTTCTTACAACGCGGGCAGTGTTTGCCACGGTAAACGACAAGTAGGGTCCAATTTTCTTTTTGGCCGCCAACAATAATCTCGGCGCCTTCGACGTTCGGAAACGTCATTGGTTTTAGGATGCTTCCGGGGATCGGTTTTGGTGTGGGCATTTCAGACTCCTGTGCATGCGGAAATCGGTGCGAATAGTTTCGCGCCAGTCCCAGCCTAAACTACTAGAATACCAGATGGATATCCAGTAGGAATAACAAGCGGTGCGGTCTTTGTTAAACCGCCGTTTCCTCGCAATGGATCAAGACAGGAATGAACAGATGCTAACACTTCGCAGACTTGACTGTGCCGATGCCGCCCGAATTCTCGAAGGGGCAAAGGCGAAAGCCGAAGAAATCGGTGTCCCAATGTGTATCGCCATAACCGACGAAAGTTGTAATTTACTGGCGTTCATGCGGATGGATGGCGGCAAAATACCAAGCATCACATTGGCGATCGACAAAAGCTTTACAGCGTCGGGCACCCGTAAACCAACACAGGACCTTGCCGAGCCAAGTATGCCGGGAAATCCTGTTTACGGCCTAACTTCGACGGTAGGTGGCAGAATGGTGGTGATCGCCGGTGGATTGCCCGTCTTTGCAGATGGCGAAATTATTGGCGCGATCGGCGTAAGTTCCGGAACCCCCGCGCAAGACTTGGCTGTCGCGGAGGCTGGAGTGCGGACATTTAAGAAGGGGTGAAGTGGCGAACCAACGATGTGGTTTTCTGCATCAACCCTAGCCTTTAAGGTTCATGAAGTAGTCAAAGATTTCCGGGACGTTGCCTTGGCTCATACCCGCGTCAACCGCCGCCTGGAGGTTGTTTGATGTCCCTTCGGCTATTTCGGACCGCGTGCCCAAGTCTTCAACCATTTTGAGGAAATAGCCGAGGTCTTTGTTGGCGTTGGCAATCGAAAAGCCGAGATCGCTGACGTCGTCGATAGCATAGTTCTTACAAAATCCCATAAACGGAGAGTTGGACGGGCCCGTGGACATAATGTCGTAAAGTTGTTGACGATCGACACCCGCACGATCGGCGACCGCGAAGGCTTGGCTCATGGTGCTGACTGTGGTCATGCCCATAAAGTTATTGATCAGCTTGGTTGTGTGGCCAGCGCCAAGTGCGCCAAGGTAAAAGATGTTCTCGCCCAAAATGTTCAAGACCGGAGACACTTTATCAAACGTGTCTTTGTCGCCAGCAGCCATAATGTTGAGCAAGCCGTCTTTTGCATGGGCGGGCGTTCGGCCGAGAGGGGCATCAATCATTCCCGCCCCTTTTGCCGCTAGATCTGCGCCGATTTTCCGCGTCGAGGCGGGAATTGACGTGCCAAAATCAATGACAACAGCACCGCTTTTGATCCCTGCAAGAATGCCGTCTTCCCCATATATCAGGCCTTCAACGACTTCTGATGTCGTCAGGCACAGCATAATGATGTCACAAGCAGCGGCCAATTCCTTGCCAGAGGTAGCTTTGCGTGCGCCCCGTTTGACGACTGCCGCGACAGCATCTTTGTTCAGGTCCATGACAATCGGCTCAAACCCGTTTTTTTGTAGGCATTCGACCATATTGCCGCCCATAAGGCCGAGGCCGACGAAACCGATAACGGGATTTTTCATGTCTTTGCTCCTAAGCGAGTGTCTTGTTTTCAACTCAAGACACTAATTCAATTTAGACTAGTATACCAGAAGATTCGAAGACTTTACGCGAAATTTTCAAGTTTGACTGGGATCGAGCAGGTTTTCCGCTGCGATTTTCTTCTCGCGTGGATGTCTACTAAGCGCGCTGATGATGCCCCGCAATTCCGCCAAACCGCGCAATCGGCCAATCAGCGTGTAACCTGGTTGCGTTAGCGTCGCGGCATCCGATAACAGTGAATGCCCATGGTCGGCACGAAACGGCAGATTTGCGTCTCGGCGGTTCTCTGCCCCGAGAAGTTCGTCGATCACTGCAACGAGGTCGACATCACCCGCCAGATGGGCCGCTTCGCTAAACGAACCATCTGCTGTCTTGGTGACATTGCGCAAATGCACAAAGTGGATTCGATCGGCGAACGCGCGGGCAATCGCGGGCAGGTCGTTTTCCGCACCCGAGCCCAGCGATCCCGTGCACAGGGTAAGTCCATTTGCAGTGTCGTCCGCGGCCTGCATGATCAGGCGAATGTCGTTTTGAGATGAAACGATACGCGGCAGTCCCAAGATATCGCGAGGCGGGTCATCGGGGTGAATGCACATGGAGATACCAAGCTCTGCCGCCGTTGGTATAATCTCGGCAAGAAAACGTGTCAGGTTTGCGCGCAGATCATCACGGGTAAGCCCGTCATACGTTTTCAACACGCGGCGCAGCCCGTCGACGTCATAGCGATCATACGCACCGGGCAGGCCAGACATGATCGCATATAGCAGCTCTGCGCGTTCAGTTTCCGTAGCTTTTGGAAACCATGCATCGCCTGCTTTGATGGCGTCTGGATGATAGTCATCGCGGGCTGATGCGCGCCCAAGCATATGGACCTCGAACGCGGCCATCTTAGCGGCAGAGAAATGTAAACAAGTCCCGCCCCGTGCTACTGGTGCGGCCAGATCCGTGCGGGTCCAATCCAGGATCGGCATGAAATTATAGCAGACCGTTTTGATGCCTTCGGATGCAAGATTGGAAAGCGACTGACGATAATTCGCAAAAAGCGTTTTCAGATCACCTGTTCCACGCTTGATGTCTTCATGGAGTGGCAGACTTTCGACGACGTCCCATGTGAAACCTGCCGCCGTAATCTCGTCTCGGCGGGCCGCAATCGCATCGCGCGACCAAATTTCGCCGTAAGGAATGGCGTGAAGCGCACTGACGATCCCTTGAGCGCCCGTCTGCGCCACGTCGTCCAAAGGGATTGGGTCAAATTCACCAAACCAGCGCCAAGTCTCTCGCATATCTTCACTCCTCCTTAGCGCGCAGTAATGTGTCAGCCCCTAACGCGGTTTTTCGGCGGACCGCGGATTGGCCATTTGGGCGGTTCCTAAAGTGTGTCAATCATTGGCTCGATTGGTACCAACGCGCCACGCGCTTGGACAACTCTACCAGACAACTGACAGGCGGCCGCAATGCTTTGCGATAAAGAAACCTCGTCATTTAATCCGGCAAGAATTGCGGCATTAAAACTGTCGCCTGCCGCCGTGGTGTCGACGATTTTGGCGATGGGCGGAACTGTCACCGTGCCATCACCTTCGGGGCTGGTATAATAAACCGCATCGGCGCCGTTCTTGACCACAACAGTGCTGGCGCAGGCTGACTGGTACCGCTGCGCCGTGGCCTTTGGGTTGACGTCACTGAACCACGCGGCCTCGTCCTCGAAAGACGGCAACACGATGTCCGACACATTCGCCCCCGCCATTGTTACCCCCAGCATGGTTGGTGTGTCTTCCCACAATCGAGGGCGCAAGTTTGGATCAAACGCGATAATTTTTCCAGCCGTGCGCCCGTCACGCAATGCCGACAAAAGGGTCTCACGTCCGTCTGCATCAAGGATCGCAAGGGTGATGCCCGAAAAGTAGATGAGGTCGTGATCGTCGATAGCGCGCTTCAACGCGAGGGGGTCGGACGCAAGCTGGCGGGCGGCAGACTGCCCCCGCCAATAGGAAAAACTGCGCTCTCCGTTTTCGAGCGAAATCAGATAAAGTCCGACTGTTCTATCCGGCACCTCAACGATGTATTCGTCGTTGATTCCGGCATCTCTGATCACGCCGCGCAGTTGATCCGAAAGCGTGTCAGTGCCCAGACCTGTCAAGAAAGACACGCTGGCTTTGGGCTTTAGACAGCCGAGGTACCATGCGGTATTGAAGGTATCGCCCGCAAAACCAAGCCGAAACGTACCAGCTTCGTTTTGCGGTGAAAGTTCCGCCATACATTCCCCGATCGAGAGAATTTTCATAATATTAACCTACAAAAAGTCATCGCGCCGCGGCGTAAAACAATCGACCAGCGTGCCCGGTTCCAGACACACGCAGCCATGTATCATTTCGCTAGGAATGACAAAGCTGTCACCGGGTCCAACGTCTTTATTCTCGTCGCCGACGGTAAAGCGAAACCGTCCTTCTTGGACGTATGTCGATTGCACGTGGGGGTGATTGTGCAATGCGCCAACGGCCCCTTTCGCGGTAAACCGAAAAGCGACGACCATCATTTCGGGATGATCCGAGAGAACCTGTCGCGAGACATTTTCACCCGTTGGCACGATGGGAAAGTTTGTCATGGTATATCCTTTCGCGTGCGCCTAGCTAAACAGCATACCGCCGTTGAGGTCGATATTCGCGCCCGTGATGAATGCACTGTCGTCACACGCAAGGAACAACACAAGATTTGCGGCATCATCCACATGACCTTGCCGCTTAAGCGGCGCGTTCGCCTCAAAACCACGTCGCCCGGCATCAGGCGTGTGAATGTTGTGAAAATCGGTGTCAATCATGCCCGGGCAAACCGCATTACATCGGATGTCGGGGCCAAGTTCTTTGGCGAGACCGCGGGTCATCGTCATGACGGCCCCTTTGGATGTGGCATAAGCAACCGCACCCGGCCCACCGCCATCACGTCCTGCTTGGCTGGCGAGGTTAACAATCGCACCGGTCTTCATATGGGCAAGACACGCCTTGGTCATCATGAACGTGCTTGTGAGGTTCAACGTCATAACAGCATTCCAGTGCTCAAGCTCCATCTCGGCAATCGTTTTGCGTGCAATCAACCCGCCCGCGTTATTTACAAGCACGTCAATGCTACCAAAAACGTCCAATGTCTGCGCGATCAGCGCGTCGACATCTGTCTGCTTGTTTAAATCACCCTGTATTGCGATGGCTTTGCCGCCTGCCGATTTGATCTTTGCAACAGTCGCATCCGCGCCGGTAGAACTGGCAAAATAGTTGATCGCGACGTTTGCGCCTTCTGCTGCGAGTTTCGCAGCAATTGCGCTGCCGATATCACGACCGCCACCGGTGACGATGGCCGTTTTCCCTTTGAGCTTCATGGCAGTTCTCTCCATTGGTTTTATGCTGGCGTGTGCCGGATTTTATGTATGAGCTTACGTGTTTGTTCACGACTACTCTGAATGTGTTTTGGTCGACATCTGTGGACGTAATTTCTAGCGCCATAGCCTTGGTCATCTAAGATGCTGGAAATTCGCTTACGTGTATCCGCGCGCAAGACACTAACAGCGTCGAGATACAGTTGCGCGCCGTGGCGGGGTAGGATGCCGTCAGGGACCAGAACAACGAATTTTACTTGGATTTCTAGATTGACCCCATGGACGACCTACACCGCACCGTAAAAAATTACGAGTTGTTGAATGCTGACTCCCAACATTGTTCCTCTCCTATTTGAAACGAATGATCGTTTCGATTGTCGCAGCGAAGTTGATTCGGTTCCGACAAAAACTAACATACTAGTCATTTTTCTGGCATACTAGTTATTAATTTAGTAGAAGGATTGTAGAACGTTTGTCTTTTAATGCTGTTCTGCCATATAGAGCAGCTTCCGCAAGGTCTCGCGGCGAGGCCTTAACACTTTGAGATCAGCGAATTAGGTGTGCAACCATCTTATGAGGGGATGATGAACATGGCAAAATCGATCCGACTAACAGAGCGGCGGACAAGCGTTGATGAGGTTTTTGACTATCTTCATGACCAAATCGCAGCTTTAGACTTACTTCCCGGTGATAAAATTTCCGAAGCAGATATGGCCGCGCGGTTCGGCATTTCGCGTCAGCCAGTGCGTGATGCCTTTAGCCGACTTGCAAACCTTGATTTACTGTTGATCCGGCCGCAGCGCGCCACGGAAGTCAAAAGATTTTCCATGCGAGAAATCGAGAAATCACGGTTTGTGCGCGCCTCGGTTGAAAAGGAGATCTTACGACGCGCGGCTGAATTTTGCGACGCGGACGGTGCAGCGGCGCTAGATGCCGAGATCAAGGATCAGGATAAAGCTATTCGAGAGCGCGACGTAGATGGCTTTGGTGCGCTGGATTATGAGTTTCACAAGACGCTTTGTGAAATTGCGCGCGCCGATTTTGCGTTTGACGTAATTATGGCTGAAAAGGCGAAGGTTGATCGTTTATGCAGGCTTGGCTTGTCAAAAGAGCAACGTATGCCGGACCTTATGGAAGATCATAAACGCATTGCTGAAGCGGTTAAAACGCATAGCGGGGATCTCGCTGTCGAAGTAGGGGTATTTCACTTGTCTCGACTGGATGAGACGATCGAGAGAATTACCGCAACGAATGCCAACTATTTTGAAGCGCCAGATGAATAAAGCAATCCAGCTTGCTCTGGAACTTTGAGGGGGCCGGTTGGCCCTCAGGTTTTTAGGATTTTGTTGACAGAAATTGCGTAACGCCAGTTCTCGGTTGAGCATGTATCAGCGGTACGTGAACTGCTACGCTTGTTAGGTTCTGCCCATTAGACAGCCTGACGGTATATAATATGAGCCGCATTTTGGGGTAGCGCGCGCCCATTTTCCATCTTTTTGGCGGATAAGGAAGGTTATGTTATATTAATTGGCGCGCAGATTCTTAAAACAGCGAGCATTTTAACGTTGTGAAATTGCGGATCGGTTTGCTCAGCCAATCATTCGATCTTTTCCGGCAACAACGACTTAGGAATATTCTGATAACAAACGGGCCTCAAAAATCGACGGATAGAGAGTGTCCCAACAGAGGTCGCACCGAAGTTAGTCGACGCAGGATACGGACCACCATGAACCATAGATTCGCAAACTTCGACACCAGTCGGGAAGCCATTGCCTAGTACGCGACCAGCCTTACGTTCCAACACCGGCATCAGCTTCTTCGCAATGCTCGTATCGCCCTCATCCATATGCAACGTACACGTCAATTGCCCCTGTAGATTGTTTGCAACTTGTAGCATTTCGGCTTGGTCTTTGACGCGAACAATTAGCCCGAGCGGCCCGAACACTTCTTCTCCAAGGTCTTCGTTTGCAAGCCATCCCTGTCCCGTCGTTTCGTAAAGATAAGGCGTTGCCTTTCGCAAGTCGCATGTCGTTGTCAGCAACTCTTTGACGCCACTTGCGCCCGAGATGCGATCCCGCCCGTCACGATAAGCCTCTGCAATTCCATTCGTCAGCATGGTTTGCGGGCCCTTCCCTTCCAGCGCCTTCGTCGCTGCTTGAGAAAACGCATCCGCTTCTGGGCCGTCAATTATGATGGCGATGCCGGGATTTGTGCAAAACTGTCCGGCCCCCATCGTCAATGAGCCCGCCCAGCCTTCGGCTAAGTCGCGGCCTCGGCTCGCGACTGCAGCTGGTAGCAGGAACATCGGATTAACTGACCCGAGTTCGCCAAAAAACGGGATAGGGTTTGGGCGTTGGGCACATAGGTCAAACAACGCGCGACCGCCAGCTAGTGATCCGGTAAAGCCCACTGCATTTATCAAAGGATGCTGCACGAGCGCAGTCCCGACGTCGCGCTTACCACCCTGTATCAACGAGAAGACACCCGCGTGAACGCCACATTTTTCGATAGCGGCCTGTATCGCTTCGGCGATGATTTCTCCTGTCCCTGGGTGGGCGCTGTGACCCTTCACTACAACAGGACATCCTGCCGCCAACGCAGACGCGGTGTCGCCGCCCGCCGTTGAGAACGCGAGCGGAAAATTAGATGCTCCAAAGACTGCAACCGGCCCAATTGGGCGTTGAAACATCTTGAGATCAGGACGCGGGATCGGCGCGCGGTCAAGTAGTTCTTTGTCATGGCGACTATCAAGGTAGTCGCCCTCAAGAATGTGAGTTGCAAACAGGCGTAACTGGCCAGTAGTGCGCCCTCGCTCGCCCTCAAGGCGGGCTTCCGGTAATCCGGTTTCTTGACTTCCTATCTCGGTGATTGCCTCGGCACGTGCCTCAATTTCGTCTGCAATCGTATTCAAAAACGTCGCCCGTTCCTTACGGGTTGAGTACCCGTAGGACCAAAAAGCGTCTTCAGCCTCTTGGCATGCGCTATCAACCAGCGCTGGCGTTCCAACCTGAAAATCATAGCTCGGACCATGGGCGGGTTCGGATGTGAATGTTGTATTTCCTGCTTTCCATTTACCGGCAATCAGGTGTTTTCCACGGGGTTCGAATTTCATTTAGGCGCTCACTTTTCAAAATTTGGCTTTTTATACAGACGCTTGACCGTTAGCGGCCATTCATTGCACGCCATTTACTAAATTCTTCCAGACTTTCGTCTTTGGTCGCTGGGTAAAGACCAATGATCGACGCGCCCGCTCGCACTTTACTGAGTACGAAGTCTTCAAATACGGTCATTTCAACGGCCTCATTCGCGATTTCATCAGCTAGATGCGCAGGGATCACGATTACGCTGTCGTCGTCACCCACCAGAATATCGCCTGGGAAAACCGGCGCATCCCCGCAGCCGATTGGTACGTTAATGTCGATGGCTTCGTTCGTGGTCAAGTTGGTCGGGCTAGACGGGCGATTGTGGTAAGCGGGCATGTCCAAATCACCAATATTCATCGCATCGCGAAACCCACCGTCGGTTACCACGCCCGCGGCGCCGCGTACCATCAAGCGTGTAATCAAGATGTCGCCAGCCGATGCAGCGGTGGCACATTTACGGCTATCCATCACCATCACATGGCCCGGTGGGCAGATTTCAATAGCATGGCGCTGGGGGTGTTTCGGATCGCGAAATTCAACCAGTTGATTGCGGTCTTCGCGGGCTGGCATGTAGCGCAATGTGAAGGCGGGACCGACCATATTTCGGCCTTTCCGCTTGACGGGATGAACGTCTTGAATGACCTGATTGCGTAGGCCCCGCTTATAAAGTGCTGTCGCAAGTGTTGCCACCGAAACGGTTTCCAATAATTCCTTAGTTTTGGTCGAAAGTGAGATATCGGACATCGGTTTTCCTTCGTTTTTGATATGTGAATTCCGTTAGCGGGCGGAGTCGGTTATGCTTTTTGCTCTGCCTTGTTGAGTCGGATAGAAGAAAACAACGACAAGCTGATCAAGGCTGCGCCAATCAGGCCTGTGATTATTTCCGGGATGAGAACAAGTGATTGTGCGTACATGACCATCGCAAGCGCCAGCACCGAGTAAAATGCACCATGTTCAAGGTAGCGGAATTCAGAAAGCGTTTGGCGCTCGACCAACATAATTGTCGTAGAGCGGACGTAAAAAGCGCCAATTCCGAGGCCAATTGCGATTAAGAAAAGGTTCTGTGTTAATGCAAATGCACCGATCACGCCATCAAACGAAAAGCTGGCATCCAGAACCTCGAGGTACAGAAATGCCCCTAAACCGCCCCTCGCGGCCATCGTTTGCGCTTCTTTTTGTGCGTCTAGAAAATGCGCCAACAATTCTACAGCCAGAAACGTGACAAGGCCACAAACAGCGGCGAACAGAAAAGTCGCACTTTCGTCGCGGGGAAGAACGGCCGAGAGTATCAACGCGGTAAACAAAACGGCGGCGATCTCGAGACCGCGAATGGACGCGAGGCTTCGCAACCGGCGCTCGATGGGTCCGATCCAATCCACTTCTTTGGATTGATCCATAAAATACGAGAGTGCCACCATCATCAGGAACGTGCCGCCAAACGCGGAAATACCAACATGCGCGTCATCCATAATCCGAGCGTATTCTTGTGGATCACTGGCTGCGAGGACAATTGCGGAAATCGGTCCAATTTTTGCTGCGATAGCCACAACCGCCAACGGAAAAACGATCCGCATTCCGAACACAGCGATCAGAATTCCCCATGTCAGAAACCTGTGCTGCCACTTGGGCTCCATGCCTTTAAGGATATTGGCGTTTACAATCGCGTTGTCGAAACTCAACGAAATCTCAAGCACGGAAAGAATGCCGCCGATTAGCAGAAACGACAATGCTCCTGCGACCGTTCCTGTCGTCTGGTAGCCAAGCCAATACGACAAAATCAAGCCAATGATGGTGATTAGAAAGGGCCATCGGAAATACGTGAAGGTCTGGGTCATTTTGGTTTCCTAGGCATCTGAGTAGAGTTAAAGACCGGTGTAAGAAGCGGCTCGTTCTGAAAATGGGCAATTAGATTGTCCACGGCGAGTTGCGCCATTGCACCGCGTGTTTCCTCGGTGCCGCTGGCATGGTGAGGGTACAAAACTACGTTCGACAATGTGGTGAGCGCCGGATTTGGGTGTGGCTCATTTTGAAAAACGTCCAATCCCGCGGAATGCAATTTTCCTGTGCGGAGGTAGTCGATAAGCGCGGTTTCATCTACGACACTGCCACGGGCTACATTGATTAACGTGCCCTCTGGGCCTAATTTTGTTAACACGTCCCGCCCAACTAGGTGATCGGTGTCTTTTCCGCCCGGAACTACGACCACAAGGATGTCACACCACTCCGCCAGCGTTTTGGCGTCTGGAAAATAGGAAAACTCAACGTCCTTTTGCTGCCGCGTACAATATCCGATTTCAAGTTTCATCGGTGACAGCCGCGCCGCGATCTCTTGGCCGATTGTCCCGTACCCCAGGATTCCTACACGTTTCCCTTTGAGGCTGGATAGCAGCGGAAATGGCCCGTCCTGCCCCCACCTGCCAGATCGTACATAGGCATCGCATTCTAACAGATTTCGACGCGTCGCAAGTATCAGCATCAAAGCAGCATCAGCCACGTCATCCTTGAGAGCCTCTGATGTGTTGGTGAGCGAAATTCCGGTACGCCCAAGTTCACCAAAGTCGATTGCTTCAAAACCGGCGGACGTACATGCCACCAGTTCAAGTTGCGGCAGGTGTTCCAGTTCTTTTTTTCCAAGGCTTACATGCCCGTTGAGAATGACTGCGCGACAGTTTTTGCCGTTTGATCGCAAGAATTTGTCGCGGTCCGTGGCTTCGTCACACCGCAATAATTCGAACCGCGTCTCAAGGTTGGCGAGCGCCGCAGATAAAATTGGCGACATAACCATGACCTGTGGTTTACTCATATCGTGGCTCCATGCATGACCCTAAGCGCAGCGCGGTGGTGTGCTTGGATCACCGGGTCCGGACTTAAACTAGCTGCAATTAGGTTGCGCGTGTACTCTTCTTGCGGCGCATCAAAGATATGTCCAACCGGCCCCTGCTCGACGATTTTTCCACGCTGCATGACGATCACGCGATGGGCAAAATCGCGGACCAACGGCAGGTCATGGGCAATGAAAAGATAGCTCAGCCCCAAATCAGACTGCAACTTGCTGAGCAGTGCCAACACTTGTGCTTGGATCGATACATCCAACGCGGAGACCGCTTCGTCGCAAACGATCAGTTTAGGTTCCAACGCCAAAGCACGGGCAATCGCGATGCGCTGCCGTTGGCCACCCGAGAACTGGTGCGGATGGCGGTTCATGTGTTCTGGTTTTAAACCCACCTGCTCTAGAAGCTCACAGACACGTGTCCTCCAATACTTTTTTTCAAGTATTTCCGGATGGATTACAAAGGCCTCCGAGATGACATCGTATATCGACATGCGCGGGTTAAGCGACTGCGTCGGGTCCTGAAACACCATCTGGATGTCACGGCGCACTTTGAACAGATCTTTTGCACTCATGCTGATAAGGTCTTGTCCATTAAACAGCGCCTTGCCGCTGGTGGCCTCTTCGAGGCGAAGAATGGTTTTGGCCAAGGTAGATTTTCCGGATCCGGATTCACCTACAATTGCGACGGACTCCCCAGGCAAAACGTTTAGGCAGGCGTTGTCCAGCGCGACAAATGAGCCGTAATGTTTGCTGAGACCCGAAATTTCGAGGACTGGCCTTATTTTGGCGTCCAGCTGTTCTGCCATTTCACCCTCGCCTGGAATCGCAGCGATCAGCTTTTTCGTATAGGGATGACGTGGGCTGTGATAAACTTCGCTTGCCGTTCCGGTTTCCACGATCTCACCTGAATTCATTACGACGACACGGTCCGCGACTTCAGCAACGACGCCAAGGTCATGGGTGATCAGCAATAAGCCCATGCCGGTTTCTTGCTGCAGTTCGTCTAGAAGGGCGAGGATCTGAGCTTGCACAGTTACGTCCAGCGCAGTTGTGGGTTCATCTGCAATCAAAATGTCGGGCTTTAACGCTAACGCCATCGCGATCATTATGCGTTGACGCTGGCCGCCAGAAAACTGGTGTGGATACGCATCAATCTTAGTTTCGGCATCTGCGAGGCCGACGCGCTTCAGTAACTCAATGGTTTTTTCCCGCGTTTTACCCTTGTTTCGACCGTGCGCTTTCATCGTTTCGGCGATCTGAAAACCGATGGAATATACAGGGTTTAGATGGCTCAATGGGTCCTGAAAAATCATCGCGATACGGCAACCGTTTAGCTGCCTTCTTTCCTCTGACGACATCTTCAGAACGTCTCTACCCTCAAAGAGGACTTCTCCCGATGTAACCTCGCCCGGTGGCATGTCGATCAGGTTTAGTATTACCGACGCAGACACGGATTTCCCTGAACCGGACTCGCCCAGAATCGCGAGCGTTTCACCTCGTGCCAGATGCCAACTGACGTCTCGAACCGCATGTACCGTTCCGTAAGATGTGTGGAAATCGATCGAGAGATTTCTGACTTCAAGAAGATGGTTATCCATTTTTCTTTCCCACATTTTCGAGACGCCAGCGCTGCGCGGGGTCAAGGGCGGACCGCATCCAGTTCGACACCAGATTAAGCGACATGGTGGTCAATATGATGGCCAGTCCAGGCCAGAACGACAGCCACCAAGCTGTGGTCAGATAAGGTCGTCCCTGCGACACCATCAGGCCCCATGTAATTTCGGGAGGTTGGATGCCAATACCAAGAAACGACAGCGCCGATTCAGCAAGCATGACAAAAGCAAAATCCAGCGTCGCGATGGTAATCAAGGTTGGGAAAACCACTGGAAGAATATGGCGGAATATAATCCTAGGAGTCGAAGCCCCCATAACCTTCGCGGCCTGCACGAACATCCGTTCCCGAATTTCTAGCGTTTCTGCACGGGCGGTGCGCAAGTAGACTGGAATACGTGTGATCGCCAAAACAATCACAAGGTTGAACACCGAGCTATCCAACATGAATAGAACTATCACAGCCAGCAAAAGCGAGGGGAATGCCATAATAACGTCGGCAAGGCGCATGATAACCTGGCTTAAGGTTTTAGAAGTATAACCTGCAATCAAGCCCAAACTAGCGCCTATGATCAGCGAAAAGAAAACCGCACCTGCCGCAACAAAAATCGTGTTCTGGGCTGCGACAATAATGCGAGCCAGCAATGGGCGACCAAGCGCATCCCCGCCAAGCCAGAATGGCCAGTTGGTCGAGAAATCAAACGGCGGAGCATTGCGGCCGCGCAGGTTCTGTTTAGTCGCTAGATCATCTAGAAAGAAAGGCCCGAATAAAGCACAGAACAGCACGATTAGCAGAAATGCGACCGAGAAAAATGCCATTTTGTCATTCCAAAGCATCCGCAAGGTTTGCATGTATGGATTATGTGTTGCTGGAGCGTCAAAAACACTGGGTTGGTCATTTTGTGTGTTTTCCATCGGTCAGTACCTTATTCGGGGATCGAGGATCGAGTAGAGGATGTCGATCACAAGGTTCATGAGGAAAATTGCCAACGCCGTTACGATAATTGCGGCCATAACAACCGCAAAATCGCGTTGTAGAATTGAGTCGATCATGAGTTTTCCTACACCGGGGAACCCGAAGATTGTCTCGATCACAACTGCCCCGTTTAGCAACGCCGCTGCTTGGTCTCCGATGACAGTGATGACCGGCAACAAAGCATTTCGAAGCGCATGGACAAAGATGATGGGACGGTTCCTGATACCTTTGGCCCGTGCTGTTTTTACATAAGCTGAACTCAGCGCCGTGATCATCGAACCACGCACAATCTGTACGATAAGTCCAAAGGGCCGGATGAAAAGTACCGCAACAGGTAATATCCAGTGGGCAAAGCTGCCGGTACCTGAAGTTGGCACCCAACCAAGCGTCACGGAGAAGACGACAATGGCAACAATGGCTACCCAGAAATCCGGAGCACTTGCTCCGACTAGTGAAAAGAAAGTTGCGATACGGTCGAAGGCGCCGCCGACATGAAATGCCGCCAGTGACCCCAACGTAATAGAAAAGAAGACAACTAATGACAGCGTGATCGCTGCAAGTTGCAGGGTCCAACCAAAGCCGCGCAAAACGATATCAATCGCGGGCTCCGAGCGTCGAATTGAGTCACCAAAGTCGAGGCGAATCAAATCCCCCATATAGTTGACGAACTGCACCAACAAAGGGTCGTTAAGACCGTGAATTTCCCTGAACTGGTTTTTGATTTCATCTGATGCGTCCAGCGGCAAGTACAGGCTCGTCGGATCACCTGTCAGCCGGCTGAGAAAAAATACCAACAAAACCAGCCCAATGAAGGAAATGCCGCTTGCAATGGCACGTTTACCCAAGAAATTCAGCATAATGACTGACCTTAAAGAATTGGGCTACAGGCAACCAGCGCTGCCCGTAGCCGCGTTCAAGTTACTTGAACTGAATCTGCGATAGTTGCAGTTCGCTATTGGTTCGGATTGTCGGTGTGAAATCCAAACGCTCATTGACGCGACTGAACCCGACCATGTGAAACAACATAACGTCAGCGATGATGTCCTCATGAAGGTACGCAAACAACTCGCTCCATTTGGCTGTACGCTCATCACCCGTCGCGATAGTTGCCTCTTCAATCATGGCGTCGATTTCCGGATAAGCTAGACCCGAAGTCTGCCCGTCAGAGTGGTATTTGAAGTACATTGAGAACACAGGGTCGCCGTTGGCATTGTCGTGAAGTGCCTGAATCAATGTCGGACCGCGATCCTCGGGGCGAGGCTTAGCATACCGTTCGAGCCATTCTGCAACCTCAACCATTTCAAGGTTCATGTTGAAACCCACGTCCTCATACATGGCAAGCAAAGCTTCCATGGTTTCCAGCACGTTGCCAAAGTTGTTGGTGCGACCGAGCAGAGTGATTTCGGCATCGACTGGCACACCATCCGCACGCGCCTCTTCCAGTAGTTCTCGAGCACGATCCGGATCATAGGGATAGGGTTCCAGATCCGCGTTGTAGCCGATAGTGGAGGGCGGCGTCATTCCAGTCGCCAACAGCGTGCCATTGGCAAGGACTGTGCCTATGAATGCTTCACGATCCACGGCGAGATTCAAAGCCTCACGGACCCGACGGTCATTGAGCGGCGGTTGCGCATGTTCAATGCTAAGAAACATCGTTTCCGAATTGGGGTAAGAAAAATCCATTTCCGGATCGGTGGCGTCCTGAAGGGCGACACTCGGTGCAATATCTGCTTCACCTGCTGCGATCATTGCAGCGCGAACCGCACTGTCAGCACGGAAAACGTAGGTCGCAGACTGGACAGTAGGCTGGTCACCCCAATAGTTCGGGTTTGCGGTCAGCGTGATGAACTGACCACGTTCGTATTCATCAAATGTGTACGGTCCTGTTCCGATCGGCTGATCAACAAAGCTGTCCAGCGGGGTGTCTTGCGGCGTCACCGTTACAAGCGACATCAGCATTGGCAGGATTGGCTGGGCCGGATCAGCGGTAACGTCAATTGTATTTGCGTCAATGATGTTAGACGTGATTTCGATGCCTCCAAAGACCTTAGCGCCGATTTCACATGCGATGTCCGGAGATTTCACTCGGACAAGTGAATGCGCGATATCTTCCGCGTCCATCGCAGTTCCGTCGCTGAACGTTACGCCCTGACGCAAATTGAAACGCCAAGTGCCACCGCCCATGTCTTCCCAGCTTTCGGCCAGTCGCGGCTGTAGGCCAGTAGTCGGGTCCAACTCAGTCACAGTTTCAGAGATGTTCTGAAAAAGAACTCGGCCAACGTTGGACTTGGTAGCCATACATGGCTCTACAAACTCAAGTTCTTCCGACAGAACAATCGTGACGGAATTATCTTGCGCTTGCGCTGAAAAAGCCACCGTCGACGCGAGTGCCGTGGCCATGAAAAGGTGCATTTTACGAGTCATTTGATCCTCCCAATTTGATCTTGTTGCAGTCCACATCCATTCAAATTGTTTGGTGAATGCCGACCTCCCACACACAAGATTGGGAAAAAAAGGTAGCTTGTGAATTCCAAATTTAGATTGCTATGATACAATAAGTGTATCAACAGATTATATAGCCTTAAGCAAGTCAGGACTCCTATGGCCCAAGGACAGTTCGAATTTTTCCAGATGCGGTGCTTTGTAGCAGTCGCTGAATCGCTAAGTTTTCGGCAAGCCGCCGAGCAAATGAACATGACTCAACCGCCTTTATCACGGCAGATCAAAATTCTAGAAGAACGTGTGAACCTGAAGCTGATTGAGCGCAGCACCCGACACGTTCGCCTAACGTCTGCCGGAGAAAACTTTTATCAAAGTGCTGTCGATATTATTCAGCGATCTGAACATGCTGTATTGAATGCGCGTCAAGCTGAACGTGGTGAAACTGGCAGCATTGCCTTTGGCTTCGTGCCCTCTGCAGCATTCAAATTTATGCCACTGATTGCGCAACGAATGGCTGCAGAAATGCCCCAAGTCGCGCTCAGTCCGATCGAAATGATGGGGTATGAAGTATTCGAAGCGCAACGATCCGGTCGTATTGATCTAGGGTTAACGAGAATGGAGAAACCAAGGGACGAAATCGAGTGGACTAAGGCCGTTAGCGAGCCGTTCGTTTTGGCCATACCAAAGCAACATGCATTGGCCAGAAAGCCAGATTTAACGATCTCTGATTTTGACGGCGAACCATACATCTCGTTTGCAAAAGACCGAGGCGGGTATCTGAAGGAAACCGTTAGAGCGATGTTTAGTGCCTGTAACATCGTGCCCGAGACGCGACTGGGGGCCAGCCAGACACACGCGGTGATCAGCCTTGTAAATCAAGGCCTTGGGTTTGCGGTTGTGCCGCAATCCGCGCAGATCATTCAGATGGCAAACACGCTATATCGCGATGTTGACCTGCCAAGGCAGTTTCGCTCTGACATGTTTCTTGTCTCACGTTTGGGGCAAAATTCAGTTGTGAGTGCCCGAGTCAAACACCTGATTCTCGATGTCCTCAGCGAATTCAGGCTGACCGACAAACCTTTATAGAATCGTTCGCACACAATGCGCCGCGCAATGGCATTGGCACAGTCCATTAGTTCGGCAGAGGCAGTAAAAGACGAGTCCGAACGAGCCACAATCGGGTTAGCCTTCATTTATTGCGCCGAAGACACCGCAGATCTTTTCAAAAACTTGTCGCACTGCCGGATGATTCTTTCGGTCTTCGCTCATTACGATGTGATAATCTGCCGTTGCCTCCGGTGGCATTTCAATCGTGCGCATCACCACATTTTCAAGTCTAAGAATACGTAGTCCGTCTGGCACCAGCGCCATACCATGTCCCGCATTGACAAGCGCGAGCATAGATATCCCTTGCCCGAAATGCTGGATCACGTTTGGGCGCACGCCTTTTGCTGCAAACATCGGATTCAAAAGTTCATATCCATACCAGCCGTGACCCGGTGAATACATCAGTAAATCTTGTTCATCCAAGTCTTGAATCGTTATGGCTTCACGGGTCGCGAACGGATGGTTACAGTGGACTGCCAGTCTGTAGGGTTCCCGCAGAAGTAGCCGCTGTTCGCCCGGCAACTTTTTGTCGGGCTGGCGAAGAATTCCCATGTCTATTCGACCGGTCCTAAGCCGTTCGACCTGTTCTCCGGTCATCATTTCGTTCAGTACGATCCGGATTTCTGGTAATTCCTTGGCCAGCTTTGTCGCGATGATGGGCACGATGGGAACGGCAGCGATCGGGATAAAGGCAATGCTGACATTTCCCAGATGACCACTAGCAATAGAACGGGCGATCACTTTCGCGTCCTCGGCACGACGCAATAGGTCGCGTGCTTCAAAGTAGAACCTCTCGCCGGCAGCAGTCAAACGGATCGAGCGTCGTGTTCGATCAAACAGTTGGACACCAAGTTGACGTTCCAGCACTTGTACCTGCCGGCTGACAGGCGGCTGCGTCATGTTCAACCGCTCGGCCGCTCTATGAAAGTTCATTTCTGACGCAACCGCGACGAAACATCGAAGCTGGTGTAGTTCAAACATTGCCCGAAATCCTTGCCGCCGATTGTCTTAAGGTTATGCCGCCTTTTGACCCGCGTATAGCTTTCAAATGTCGTACATTAGTTGAGCCACTGGGTCGGGAAGTTTGACGCCCGTCTGCTCCGCCGCGTCCTCAAGCCCTTGCATTGTCTGACCGGACAAATAGACGCCGCTTTCCACCGCCGCCCGACGCAAGTTCATTGCGTTTTCGCCGGGCACGCGCACCTTATCTACCCCTTCACGGGGCGGGTTGTTTTGGCACAATTTCACCAGATGGTCGGTCGTGCGGGTGAACGCGTCTTTGCCAGAAAACGCCTGTGGGTCGAAAACCTGCAGGAACCCCGTTGTGTACGTGCCTGTCTGTTCATTCGCGCGCCCGATGCCCGAAAACCCTTGGGTCAGTGCCTCAACCATCAACCCAAGCGCATACCCCTTGTGCCCGTGATCCAGCCCGCCTATCGGCAGCATTGTCCCCCCTTCCAACAGCACATTGGGATCGTCGCTTGGGATTCCAGCCGCATCCATCACCCATTGCCCTGGAAACCGCTTTCCAGCCGCCGCGTATTGAAGCGACTTGTTTCGCGTCGTGATCGAGGCGGAAATGTCCAAAAGGATCGGATCGCCGGATGTCGGAATGCCCGCGGCGATAGGGTTCGGCGTCATGACCCCGACGGTCCCACCAAAGGGGGCCACGCCGTCGGACGATAGCGTCGAAGACGACAAAACCGCCATCATTCCTTGTTGCGTTGCCGCCACCAGATACACGGCCAGCGCCCCCATATGGTAGCTATCCGTGAACGAAACGGTGCTGCATCCAAACGTTCTGGCCCGTTCAATACCAAGGCTCATTGCCCGCTTTGTCACCGTTGCGCCAGGCAGCCTGTTGCATGTCCACGTAGCGCAGGCACCCATGTCCGCTAACACTTCTATCTCGCCATCCTTGGCCATCCCACCCGACTCGAGCGAATCCAGATACATCGGAACCAGCGCAAGGCCATGCGTTGAATGGCCCATCATATCAGCCTCAATCAGAACTTCAGTGACATCAGCAGCTAAATCGACGCGTAGTCCAGCAGCAACAAACACACTGCAAATGAAGTGTTCCAACGTCGGTTTTGCGATACGGGTTAGTGCAGTTCCAGTCATCAAACTCCTCCTAGGTTGTTGACCCGAGTATCTAAGGTGCACGGTCAATGGTCGAGCGAAATTTGGTATCAAAACACCTCCAACTGATACCAATAACGTATCAAAAGAATGACACCTAGCATTGGACACCACCACCTGTGGGGTGGAATTTGCAAAGAGGTTTTCACATCAAAACACCAAAAGCGGCCCTCTCCACAGATCAACCAAGCCTAATCAATGGCCTTCGAGGAACGACAAATGCAAAATGACACCGCCACCACTCAGCAGGGTATGTCTCCCCTTATTCACCTCCACCCGACCGACAGTGTGGCGATTGCACGTGTCTCGATTCCCGCCAAAACCGATCTCGGGCAAGGATTGATCGCACAGGACCGGATTCCTGCCGGCCACAAGATTGCGCTGTTCGCACTGCGTAAGGCGACCCATCTCCTGCGATACGGCGAGGTCATCGGAACCGCGACACAAGACATCTCTCGGGGCGATCATGTCCATAGCCATAACTTGGCGAATGACACGTTAGATCGCAAATATGCCTATGCAACCTCGAAAACCCCCATGACAAAACCCAGTTGTGACCGCGAATTCATGGGGTATGTTCGCTCGAACGGTGACGTCGGAACCAGAAACTACATCGGTATCCTGACAACGGTGAACTGCTCGGCTCGCGTCGCTCGTGCAATAGCCCGCAAATTTGAAAAAGATCCTTTCTCGGATCATGACCCATTAGCGGAGTATCCTAACGTGGATGGCGTTGTTGCGCTGACCCACAAAACTGGTTGCGGCATGTCCTCCAAAGAGCCGCTACAAATCCTGCGGCGTGTGATCGAGGGATATTCAACTCACCCAAACATCAGCCATGTGATCGTGATCGGGCTCGGCTGCGAAGTGAACCAGATCAGTGGTATCTTGAAAGGCAACGAAGTTGTCCGCCGGATGACAATCCAGGAAAATGGTGGTACCAGAAAAACTGTTGAAAGTGGGATCAAGTTTGTCGAAGGCGTGCTGAACGAAGCGAATACAATACAGCGCAGCCCGGTTCCAGCCTCGGCCCTGAAACTGGCACTCATTTGCGGTGGCTCTGACGGATATTCAGGGATTTCGGCAAACCCCGCCCTTGGCAAGGCGAGCGATCTGATCGTGCAACAGGGCGGGACAGTGATCTTATCGGAAACACCTGAAACCTGGGGCGCAGAACATCTTCTAACTCGCCGCGCCGCGACGCGTGACGTTGGCGAAAAACTGGTGGAACGAATTCAGTGGTGGCGCGACTATGCTAATCTGCACGGCGTATCCTTGGACGCCAATCCTTCACCTGGCAACAAAGCGGGTGGGCTGACCACCATCCTTGAAAAATCATTGGGGGCGTTGGCCAAGGGTGGCGGGACGCGCCTTGCCGAAGTGATCGAGTATGCCCAGAAGCCGTCAAAGGCAGGTCTGATCTTTATGGATGCACCGGGTTACGATCCGGTCCAAGTGACTGGCCAGATCGCAGGCGGGGCCAACCTTGTGGCCTTTACAACCGGCCGGGGAAGCGTCTTTGGCTCCAAACCAGCGCCAACGGTCAAGCTGGCCTCCAATACAATTATGTATCAGCACATGTTAGAAGATATGGATATCAACTGCGGCACGATTCTTGATGGAATCGAGACCATAGAACAATGTGGTGCCCGCATCTTTGAGAGGCTGCTGGCCGTGGCAGGAGGCGATCGGTCTAAGAGTGAAGTGCTTGATTTTGGCGATGACGAATTCGCGCCTTGGACGATAGGACCTGTTATATGAAAATTTGGCACGGGCCGCGCCGATGCCGCCAAGCGACAATAAACATCCGGCATTTGCCCTCAGCACCAAAATCACTGTTCCATCACGCTACAGGTAACCACGCGGCATCGCTGTCAGCGAGACAGGCCAATTGGGTTCAATCGCAACATAAATATTTAGGCAGAACGTGAACTCGGTTTCCACACCCGGTAGGCCTGCCTTCATCGGCGCCGCACTCATGGTGACAGACGCCGCGAAGATGGGCCGCTGGCTTTCTGAAATCTCGCGGTAACGGCGCAGTCATCCCTTCCGCAGCGCAGCGAAAGGCGTCGAGTGCGCGCGGTCCACGGTCGCAAGCCGCTATTGAAAATTACTGCGGCACGCGCGGATGACCTACCGCTGCACCTCGTCGAAATGTACAGCGCTGCTCCCGAAAAAGGCCGGCCATCGTTGATTAAATGACCTTCGGGAATAATTTTCATTTCGTCGCTTTGGGAAAGTTAACGCCCCCAACAGAGCTGCTCCTCATTTGTCGGCCAAGCTTCGGCGTTCAAAATAAAGCAATTGGACACTCTGATGCGATATCCCGCACTTTCCAAATTGATCTCGGGCGCTATATTTGAGGTGTAACAATCATGACGTTGACATCGCCCCGCAAACTCCGTCAACAACTTGGCAACACCCTACTGGCAATTTCGGGCAAGCGGGCTATTTAAAGTACCATATTAAGGCAAAAAGCAGCCACAATAGCTTTATATGCTACCAAGGATTACATAATAAAAAAGGAAAAAAATGATCAGAGCAGGATTTTACGCAGCGATCCTATGTATTTTAGCGGCCTCAGCCACAGCACAAACCGTCCTTACGGTTACGCATGATGGCGAGACAATTGAATACGATATGGCGGCGCTTCAGGCACTCCCACAAACGGAATACACAACCACGAACGCATTTATAGACGGCTCCAAAGTATTTTCAGGCCCTCTACTAAGGGATGTGCTGAAATTGTCTAATTCCTTTGACGAAAAGGAGGTCATGATGAGGGCGATAAATAACTATGAAATCACACTTCCGGTCTCCGACTCGATTGACTATGATGTTATAATTGCCACCCAGATGGACGGTGCTTTGATGTCAATCCGCGAAAAGGGGCCCCTATGGCTGATGTACCCTTTCTCCGAATTTCCCGAACTTGACGATTCCGTCTACAAAGGTCGTATCATCTGGCAATTGGTTAACATTTCTACAAAATGAAAATGGGTTTTGGAAATCTCAGGTGGCTGCTCTTTGTCATCGTGATATCGGGTCTGGTTGCAGCCGTCTTTAGCCTCGCTAATTTGCGCTCACAGATTTTGGAGATCGGAGGGGCTACGACTGTCTGACGTCAGCGCCTATGGGTCCAAATAGGGGAAATTGCTAA